>JAABUZ0100000239.1_pt1 | contig 144307 bp, 138 predicted proteins | sample 5562091 | NCBI WGS metagenome assembly JAABUZ01 (sample SAMN12813069, study PRJNA571459) | rock metagenome | isolation source: Antarctica rocks | place: Antarctica: Victoria Land, Linnaeus Terrace sud | collected 2015-12-21 | reverse complement strand
GAAACGCTGCTTGCCATTCTGGTGTCCGAAACGGTTGGTGTGAGTACTTTGGCAGGCAGGGCAGCGAAGGTTTTCCATGATCTCAATATACCCTGCAACTGCATTTAGCCACTACCAAAGCATTTAGCGCACCAACCGAGCTTTCGTCCCATTCCAAAACCCTGTAATGTTGTCCCTAAAAAACTCTGTGAATTAGGCGAAGGGGTGTGGAACAATCCGACTGTCAGGATGAAGCCGCCAATGACGCCGGCCCTGACCCTCGCTTTTTTGCCCGCACCCTCGCATTTTTACGGAGCAACCTATGAGCCTTCTTCCCGCGTTGACACTGCCCTCGCTGCTGGCAAACTCGCCGCTGACGCCCGGCCAATCAGTCACATCTTCCGACCCCAATGCCATGACGCCCTCGTTTGGGCAGACACTGCAAAATGCCATGACGCAGGTGAACGACCTGCAATTGAAGTCCGGCGAGATGACCCGCGCGTTTGCATCCGGGCAGATCAGCGACGTGCACAGCGTGATGATCGCCGGGGAACAAGCGACTATCGCCGTGCAGATGGCGACCCAGGTGCGCAACAAAGTGGTAGAAGCTTATCAAGAGATTATGCACACCAGCATGTAAATTGCCGGACGGGGCGGGCGGCTAAAGGGGACAAAGCGAATTGGCAATGCTGACCAACATGGGCGACGCGCTGAAAACGTGGTGGGAGGGAGCGACCGCTTCCAATCGCGCGCTCGCAATCGGCATGGCCGTGCTGATCGTGATCGCTTTGATTGTCGCCGGGTCGCTGGCGTCCAGCCCGGACTACACGCCGATTTACCACGGCGTATCGGGCAAAGATGCATCGTCGATTGATGCCACGCTGCGCGCGCAAAGCGTTGTCATGCGCTTTGACGACAAAGACGGCACCGTTTCTGTCCCGTCCAAGGACGAAAGCAAGGCCGTGATGGCCGTGGAAGCGGCAGGGATTCTCTCTAAAGACACCAGCATCGCGGGCTTTGAGCAACTGCCCGCCATCGGCATGGGGACCAGCACGGAAGTGGAGCGGGCGCGCATTCTGAACGCCGACGAAGGCGAGATGGACCGCAAATTGATGAAGCTGGACCCGGTCAGCAATGCCGCCGTCACACTGTCCATGGGCAACTCGTCATCGCTGTTCGGCACGGATGTCGCGCCCAGCGCCGCCGTCATTCTGACACTCAAATCCGGGCAGTCGCTCAGCGACATGCAGGTCAAAGGCATCGTGAATTTGGTCGCCCATGCCGTGCCCGGCCTGACCACGGCCAATGTCGCCCTGACCGACCAAAGCGGCAACCCATTGTGGAAAGACAACGGCGCGGGCGACAACGGCATCGGCGGCGTCAACCAGACCTGGAACGACAACATCAAATATGCCGAAAGTGTCCGTGCCCGCCTGCAAAGTCTCCTGGACTCCACGCTCGGCCCGCGCAAAGCCATCCTCACGGTCAATGCCGAAGTGGACAACGACCAAACCCAGATCGACCAGGTGCAGCATTCGCTGCCCATGGGCCTGCACAGCCCGATTGCCATCAGCACGCGGGAAAAAGACACCAAGTACACGGGTTCGGGCGCGCCGCCCGCAGTCGGCGGCGCGGCGGGCAGCGCCAGCAACTTGGGAGGCCCGCCCACGTACTCATCGTCAGGCAGCAGCGGCGGCGGCACATACACCGAATCCGACACCACGCAAAACAATATCGACCCCGACATCACCCACACGGTCAAGCAGCAGGCGCCGGGCAGCATCAAAAAACTGACGGTCGCGGCCTTTGTGGACAACAGCATCGCCGTGACCGATATTCCCCGCATCCAAAACTTTCTGGGCACGGCGATTGGCGCACTGCCCGGCGACACGACGCGCCTGGTGACGGTGCAGCAGATGGCATTTGATACCAGCACCATTAAAGCCGCCGAAGCACAGACCAAAGCGATGGCCTCGCAGGAAATGATGAGCAATGTCGCCAAGGCCCTCGCCGTGTGCGCTGCCGCCGGGATACTGCTCTTTATCCTGATGAAATCGACTGGCGGTGCGCGCAAAGCGAGCGTTCTACAGGCGCCTGAACTGGCACGGGAAGGTGAAGGAGCCAATATCGGGCTTTTGGAAGCCGCCAGCGACCAGGACCTGGAAGCAATCCTGGAAGAGCGGCCCCTGAGCATTGAAGACGTGCTGGCCGAAATGCCGGAAGCGCAGGCGCGCCCGCGCCGCCGACGTAACGCACCCAGCATTGAAGAGCACCAGGATATGAAGCTGGAAAGCATTCAGAACATGATCAACACGCACCCCGAGTCGGTCGCCCTGCTGATGAAAGGCTGGATGGCGGAAGATTTACGCCACGCCGTTGTTTGATACGCTCAACAGAAACGCAACACTATGGCACTCAGACCCCAACCGTTAAACAATCGTCAAAAAGCGGCCATTCTCCTGGTCGCCGTCGGCCCCGACGCCGCCACCGAGCTGATGCAGCACATGAGTCAGGAAGAAGTGGAAGTGCTGACCGTGGAAATCGCCCGCATGGGCCGTGTCAATGCCGAAATGCGCGAAACCATCGTGGAAGAGTTTCACGAGCTGTGCGTCGCGCAGGAGTTTATTGCAGAAGGCGGCCTGGACACGGCCCGCGACCTGCTGATGGCCGCCTTCGGCAGCGACAAGGCCGAACTGATCGTCGGGCGCGTCATGCAGGCCTTGCAGGTGATGCCGTTTGACTTCCTTAAGAAAGCCGATGCGTCCCAGATTATCACGTTTATCCACAACGAGCATCCCCAAACAATCGCGCTCATTTTGGCGTATCTTGCACCCAACCAATCCGCCAATATCCTGTCCGGGCTGCCCCAAGACCTGCGCGCCGATGTCGCCCGCCGCATTGCCCTGCTGGACAAAACACCGCCTGAAGTAATCCGCGAAGTGGAGGCCGTACTTCAGCGAAAGCTGTCTTCAGTCGTGACGACGGACTTTTCACACGCCGGCGGCGTCAAGTCCCTGGTGCAGGTGCTGAACTGGGTCGACCGCTCGACAGAAAAGACGATCTTGGAGTCATTGTCCGAGAACGACCCTGAAATCGCCGAAGAAGTCAAAAAACTGATGTTTGTCTTCGAAGACATCGTCCTCTTGGATGACCGGGCCATCCAGCAAGTGCTCAAAGAAGTGGACGCCAAAGAATTGGTGCTGGCGCTCAAGGGCGTGGGCGAAAACACGCAGGCGCGCATCTACAAGAATATGTCTGAGCGCGCTGCCGCCATGATGAAGGAAGAAATGGAGTTTATGGGCCCCGTCCGCTTGCGCGCCGTAGAAGAATGCCAGCAGCGCATTGTCAACATCATCCGCAAGCTGGAAGAAGCGGGCGAGATCGTGGTCGCGCGTGGCGGCGGCGAGGAAATGATCGCTTAACGTGAAAGAAGCGGGAGTTTAGCATGGCCGTCACGTCCTTTCTTGCACACTTACAGCCGCTCAAAGAAACGCCCCGTGTCCAGCCATTGGGGAAGCCGCCCGCACCGGGCGCAGCGCGTTCTCCTTCCCTGCCCATAGGCGAAGGCCAAAAAGAAGCCGAAGCGCGGGCGGCGGCAATACTGGCCGACGCGGATCAAGCGCGGGAGCGAGCACAAAGGGAAGCAGAAGAAATGCTGGAAGACGCCCACGTTCAGGCCGAAGCCATGCGCGAAGCCGCCTGGCAGGACGGCTTTCACGAGGGCCGGGAAGCTGGACAAGTCGCCGCCCAGGCGGAAGCGCGCCGCACCCAGGATGCGCAATCAGCCGAAGGACGCGCCCATCTCCAAACCCTCATAGATGCCATTGGCGCGGCCCGGCAGGAACTGTGGGATGCCCAGGAATCCGAAATGGTGTCGTTCGTGCTGCAAATCGCGCGCCAGGTGGTCAAGACCGAAGTCACCCAGAACCCCGAAGTGGTCGCCAATGTCCTGCAAAACGCCCTGCGGCGCGTCACCGACAAAGACCATGTGCGTATTCGCGTGTCCCTCCCTGACGCGGCCCAGGTGCGCGGCATGCGCGAAGATTTACTGAATTTGATGGACGGCGTCCGAAACCTGGAGATTGTAGACGACCGACGTATTGGGCAGGGCGGCTGCGTCGTGGAAACCAATGCGGGCACGATCGACGCCAAAATTGAAACCCAACTCGATGAAGTGGAGCGCGCGCTTACCCATGCCCTCGACCATTGACAGCGCCTCAATGCCTGCGGTAGATTTGCCCCGCCTCCAATCTCTGGTCAGCAGGCTGGACACGGTGCGTGCCAACGGCCTGGTGACACAGGTCATCGGCCTGGTCGTGGAAAGCGCCGGGCCTGCCGCGCAGGTGGGCGAGATCTGCACCATCCGTCCCGGCGGGCGCAATGCGCAATTGGTCAAGGCCGAAGTCGTGGGCTTCAAGCAGAACCGCGTCCTGCTGATGCCATTAGGCGAGATGGCAGGCATCAAGCCTGGCTCGGAGGTTATTGCCTCGGGCGAGGCGCAGCAGGTGACGGTCGGGGACGGCCTGCTGGGGCGCGTTTTGGACGGCCTGGGCGACCCCATGGACCGCAAAGGGCCACTCGGCCACCTGGGGGCGAGGCATTACCCGATCAATGCCGCCCCGCCGGATGCCCTGACGCGGCGGCGCATCACGGAGCCTTTGCAGCTCGGCATCCGTGCCATTGACGGCCTGCTTTCCATGGGCAAGGGCCAGCGCATGGGCATCTTCGCCGGGTCGGGCGTGGGCAAAAGCACCGTCCTGGGCATGATCGCGCGCAATACCACCGCAGACATCAATGTCATTTGTTTAGTCGGCGAGCGCGGGCGCGAAGTGCGCGAATTTCTGGAAAGCGACCTGGGCGAAGAAGGTCTGCGTCGCTCTGTCCTGGTGGTGGCGACGAGCGACAAGCCCCCTCTTGTTCGCCTGAAAGCGCCCCTTGTTGCGACCAGCATCGCCGAGTATTTTCGGGATCAGGGCAAAGATGTCATGCTGATGATGGACAGCGTCACCCGGCTCGCCATGGCGCAGCGCGAAGTGGGCCTGGCTGTCGGGGAGCCGCCCGCGACGCGCGGCTACACGCCCAGCGTGTTTGCCCTCCTGCCCAAGATATTGGAGCGGTCGGGCACGAGCGATAAAGGGACAATCACGGCTTTGTACACCGTGCTGGTGGAAGGCGACGACGAAAACGAGCCGATTGCCGACACAGTCCGGGGCATCCTGGACGGGCACATCTGGCTGTCGCGCGACCTGGCCGCGCGGGGCCACTACCCGGCTATCGAGATCGGGCGCAGCGTGTCGCGGGTTATGGGGCAGGTTGTGGAGCACGGGCAAAAGGCAGCCGCCCAGAAGCTGCGCGAGACATTGGCCGTGTACAAAGAAGCCGAAGATTTAATTAATATCGGGGCCTACCAGGAAGGCACCAACCCGCGCATTGACTTTGCCCGGCAGATGATTGAGCCGGTACGCGCCTTTTTGCAGCAGGGCATCCACGAACATATGACCTTCGCCGACACAGCCAACGCTTTGGAAGGACTATTTTCCGAATGAAAGACTTCAAGTTTCGCATGCAGACCGTGCTGGAACAGCGCGAGCGGGTGGAGCTTATCGCAAAGCAAAACTTTGCCGAGGCCGAGGCTGCGCGCGCACGCGGCGAGCGCCTGCTCCGCGAGCTGCACGATGTCCGCGCCGCGCTTTTGGATGAGCTGCGCGAATGCCACGGCCAATTTGACCCTCTGGAAATGCGCGTCTACCAGGATTACATGCAGACTATCACGCACAGCATCCGCGAACAGGAAACCTATGTACGCCAGACCCTTATCCAGCGCGAAGCCTGCAAAATGCACATGGTCGGAGCCGCCCAAAACCGCCAGGCTCTGGACACGCTCAAAGACCGCGACAAACAGCAGCACAGCGCCCAGCGCCAGCGCACCGAACAAACCCTGATGGATGACCTTTCCACGGCCCGCTACAACTTCCACCGACGCGAGGAGCAGCCCCATGCTTGACGAACTCAACGACATTCAATCCCGCATTGCCGAAATCCAATCCCGCATCGCCGCCCTTGCCCCGCCCCCGCCGCCCGCCGTCCCTCCGGCCCCAGGCACGGCTTCGTTCGGGCAGGCATTGGCACAGGCTCAGGGTTCCCCAGCGTCTGTCCCGACCCCCGACGGCCCACCCATCGGGCGCGGCGCGGCTCCTATTACAACCGTGGACGGGCAGACAATCCATGTCCCGCCCGCGTCCCTGGGGCCATTGCCCGCTATGCCGGTCGCGCCCGCCGATGTCGCCCCGCTGCCTGCGGGCACGGCAGGCGTGGACAGCCTGATCCAAACTTACGCCGCCAAACACAATCTGCCGACAAGTCTGGTCAAAGCCGTCATTCAGACCGAGAGCGGCGGCAACCCGCGCGCCATGTCCCACGCCGGAGCCATGGGCTTGATGCAGCTCATGCCCGCCAATGTGCGCGAAGCAGGCATCTCCGATCCCTTTGATCCCGAACAAAACATCGCCGCAGGCACGCGCCAATTGGCCGGACTTATGGATCAATACCATGGGGATTTGGACCTCGCCCTGGCAGGATACAATGCCGGGCCGGGCAATGTCCGCAAGTACGGCGGCGTGCCGCCCTTTGCCGAAACGCAGAGTTACATCCGCAAGATCCGCGCTGCCATGGAGAAAGGCTAACTTTGTCCCGTGAAAGTCGTCGTTCCCCTGTTATGTATTCTGGTCGCCCTGGGCGTCGTGTACGGCATGGCCTTGACCGGCATTCTGCCCGCGCAGAAGTGGGCGGATAAAAACCCGCAGATCGCGCCCTTGCTGCGGGCCATCCACCTGGCAAAAGCCACCAAAGCCAGGCACGTCAAACTTGCTGCCGCCGCCACTGCCAAGCCTGCCGCCTCTGCCAGGCCCCTGCCTGCGCCTATCGCTCCCCTGCCTGTTTCCGCCCCCGCTTTTGCCGCCGTGCCTTCTGCGCCTGCCCCGGACACGCATGCCAAGCTGGACGCCATTTATGCCGCCATGGCTCCCGACGACCTGGCCCGCATCTTCACCAAGCTTCCCGACAACACTGTCGTGCAGAGCCTGATGCCGATGGACGAAAAAAAAGCGGGCAAGGTGCTTGCCGCCCTGCCCGATGACCGCGCCGCCCGCCTGAGCCGCCTGATGCTGGCCTCGCCTGCGCGCACTGCTTCCAACACACCTACCCCCGCTTCTTCGCTGCCGTAGATAAGCCTTCCCGGCCCAATTTTGAGGAGCCAAAAGGAAGGAAGACCGTGCGCGGTCTGTATCCAGCACGGGGGCAGGTCTTGCTCTTTCCTGTTCTGACGCCCCAAAACTGGGGCGGAGGGGCTTTCCTATGCCTACCCCGCCAGCACCAGCAGCAGAAGCAAAGTCGTGGTCAGATTGTTCAGGCAGTGCGCCGCCATCGACGGCAGCAGCGACCGGCGCGTTTCCGCCATCCACGCGAACACGCCGCCCAGAATGGCGATCCCCAGCATTTCCGCGATGCCGACGGGATGCACGAAGCCGAACACCAGGCCGGTGACGACAATCGCAGGCCATACGCCCAGCTTTAATCGGGCGGCTTGATAGAACACGCCCCGGAACAGTAATTCTTCCACCAGGGGCGCGGCGACAGACGCCAGCCCGACCAGCAGCAGCGTCGTGCCGATGCCGGATGCGCTGACCAGCTGCGGGATGACCGGGTTGGACGGGTCCGGGGCATGGCGGAACAAGTACCGGCCCAAAAACACGACAGGCACCATCAAGGCGGACGCGACTGCAAAGCCCCCTACCCCGTACAGCAGATTGGCCCCCACCGGACGCGCGCGCCACCCGATTTCGCGTGCCAGCGACGCCCCCCGCCGCTGCGCCATACTCCATAAGTAAAGCACAGGCGGCACGGCGCTGAGCAGATACACCGCCGCCTCCAAGCCGATCCTCACGGTAATACGCCGGGCGGCAGGCATGTGAGCCAGGACGGAATGGTACGGGGCCAGCAGGCCGCGCAAATAAAACACGTGCGGCACGCCGAAGCCGGTCAGAATATCCCCAATTACTTCGCGTGCGAGCAGGTACACCACAAAAACGGCCATCAAGTCGCCCGCGCCCAGACGCCGCTCGCTGTCCGGCAGGGCGGGCGCAATGGTCGGCCACAGGTCGGTCGTGCCCGTGGTAGGCTTGCCGCGCGCCAGCAGGTAAAGCAGCAGCAGCGCGCCCACCAAGATCATGACGACCCGGAAGCCGATTATCAGCCCTAGGGGCAGCAGGGACGACAGCGTGTGCTGCTGCGCTTCGCGCGCATAGCGGGCCGCTTCCGACAGGTCGCCTTGCCCTTGATACAGCGCGATCAAGGCGGGGTATTTCCACCAGCGAATGTTGGGAAGACGCACAATGGCATCGGCGGCAGCCTGGGTCTGGTGCGGGGACAAAGCGCCGCCTTCAAAGACCGTCTGCCACAAGCGTCCTTCGGCGGCGTAGCGCGCCTTGTCCGGCGCGGGCAGGCTTGAGGGCAGGCTCGTGGTGAACGCATCCAGGGGAGCAAAACTCCGGCTGTCCGACAAGGGAGGCACACTGTTCTGGGCAAGCAGGGCGCGCAGCAGGATCACCCGCCGGGCGGCACCCGGCATGCGGCTTTCATGCAGCAGGGTTTCCGAAGCTTTCAAGGCGGCGCGCAGGGCAGCGACATTGGGATGCACGACTGCGCCCGGCGCGGCAGCCTGGATAGTGGACGGCACAAACGCGCGCTTGGCCTGCAAGTCCGCTTCGGTCAGGTCTTGCAGGGAGTCGCTGTCCAAGCTGCCATCGGATTTCTGCGCGGTGCGGGCGGCGACGGAAGGGGCTGTGTGTCCCGCGCCGACAACGTCGGCAAGGCGCATGATGCCAAACAAGATCAGCAGGGCCAGCACCCAGGTGGGCAGCGTATCACGGCGGAAGGGGGGCACGGCAGGCAGAGGCAGTGTGGGAACACTCATCGGGCAGGCGCTGCCTCCCGCAGACGAAGGTCTTTGTTTAAGTTGTTGGTGTCGACGGCTCCGTGCGTGCTGTCGTGGGGCATGCCCTGCGGCCAGCGCGTTTTGATGCTCCGCCACACGCCGACGGCCTTGTCGTACTGCCCGAGCTTTTCATAGGAGTGCGCCAGCATCCGGTAATCCAGCGCGTCGGCATCGGGCAGTGCAACGCTGCGCGCAAAGACTTGCCGGGCATCGGCATACCGGCGCAGATGATTGAACAAGAAAAAGCCGTAATCATAATAAGCGGTCGCGGTGCCGGGGTTGTTACGAATGCACTGCTTGTAGAATGCTTCGGCATCCCCGTCCAATCCATCGCTCCACAGCAGCCAGGCCCCTGTTGTGTAGCACTCGATAAACTGTGGGTCAGCCTGCACAATAATCTTGTCCAGGGCGATAATGCGCGGATAATCGCCGGCGTGCCAGTAGTCATCGTTTTTCGCCCATAGTTTGTCCACCACGCCGCTCAAGATGCCGTCCGCCTGCGTTTCGCCCACTGACCGGACGCGCGCGGAAGCAGGCAAAGCGGGGCGAGGACGCGGCTTGGGCGCGGCAAGCACGGATGTGGCCGAGAATGTCAGCAGGGACAGCGCAAGGACGGCAGTTTTCACGGGACTGTCTTTCTTGAAATGCAAGGCTCTTCCAAACAAAGGGCACACGGGACGCGGTTACTGCACTGTGACGGACAGCGGCGTCAGCGTGACCGTTTGCGGGGTGTCCGCAGCGGAAGAAGCGACCGTAAACATCGCGGTCGCTTGATAGGTCCCCGCCGAAGAAAATGCGGACACGGCCCGCGTAATCGTGGTCAGGCTCTGGCCGGGGGCGAGGGTGGCAGGCAAATAAAGCGCGGGGGGAGGCGGAGGCGAGTTGTCATGGGCGATACCGGGACGGGACACCGGATACACCGTCACGCCGCTGGCATTGGTGACGCGCAGCTCGGCTTGCGGGACGGTTTGCCCGTTCACCACCGTATCAATCACGGTGGCCGTGGACGACGACGTGTTGGTCAGGGTGAGCGTATAATTGACCGTGCCGCCGACCGGGATGGCGGCATTATCTTCGGCCAGGGTAACGGTGAAGTTTTGCAGCGCGGGCGCAGATACGGCTGTCACGGCGGGGGCCTGGGCGGGCGTCGGGGTCGGCGGGGGAGCGGGGGCAGGAGCTGTCGCGGCGGGGGAATTTCCGCCGCCGCCTCCGCCGCACCCGGCCAAAGAAACGCACAGCAGCAGACCTGCGGGCAGCGCTGTCCAGTATCGTCGTCCTGTCCGCGAAAAGAATGGGTAGTTCATAAAAGATTGTAGCACGGCGGCTTCTGCGTGTCAAGGAAAGGCTGTTTCCGCAGCGCTGCCTGGGCGTCACAAGCGTGTTTTCGCGGTATTTCCAGCCCGTACCCAGCGCGCAGCACTCGCATTGCGAGCTTGTACCCGAAGCTTTGCACTTGCATTGCGAGCCTGTACCACTTGCATTGCGAGCCTGTACTGACGACGGAACAATTTCTTCCGTCGTTGCTGCGAGAGGGGAAAGAAACGGATACGCCGGAGCAAAGGGCAAACGCCGCGCCTTCTTGGATGCTTCCAGGGCGCAATCCCGGTTGACATCGGGGGGGTGCCGCCGTTATACTGTCGGCATGACACAAACAATTGACAAGCCTTATGTCGTGGGTGTTGATCTGGGCGGCACCAATGTCCGGGCCGCCGTGCTGGACCGGACAACCGATCAGATTGTTGCGCGCGGCGACAATCTGCCGTCGTTTGCTCAGGACGGGGTCGAGTATACGTGCGGGCAGATTATCCTGGCGGCCCAAACCGCGATGGATCAAGCGCAGATCAGCGCGGAGCAGGTGCTCGGGGTCGGCATTGCCGTGCCCGGCCATGTGAAGGCGGGTGAAGGCATGGTCATGTGGGCGCCAAACTTCAAGGGTCAATGGAAGGGCGTGCAGCTCGCCGGGCCGATCCAGCAGGCCCTGAGCGTTCCCGTGTTTTTGGGCAATGACGCCAATCTGGCCGCCCTGGGCGAGTTTCGGTTCGGGGCCGGACGCGCCGTGCGTCACCTGGTCATGGTCACTTTGGGCACGGGCGTGGGCGGCGGATTGATCGTGGACGGCAAGCTGATCGAAGGCGCGGACGGCGGGGCGGGCGAAATCGGGCATATCATTATCAACCCCGGCGGGCGCGGGGGCAATGCCGCATTCGGGTCGGTGGAAGGCGAAGCGCAGCGCGATGCGATTGTGGAGCGTGCGGAGCGTAAAATCCAGGAAGGCTACAAGACTTCGCTGACCGAGCGCGCGCAGTATTCGCGGTTCACGCTGACCCCAGCCATGATCGCCGAAGAAGCGCAGAATGGGGACGCCGTCGCTATCGAAGTGTTTGAGGAAACGGGCTACTACCTCGGCCTGTGCGTCGCCAACTTGATCAACCTGCTCAACCCACAAATGGCCGTGATTGGCGGCGGCATCGCGCTGGCCGGAGAAATCATACTGGAGCCGATCCGCCGGACGGCCTATGCGTGCGCGATCCGTTCGCTGTCCCAAACATGTCAGATTGTCCCCGCCGAGCTTGGCGACAATGCGGGCGTTTACGGCGGCGTCGCCCTGGTCCTGGACAGGCAGGCCGGGGAAAGCTAAAAAGCAGCCTGAAGTTTACAATTGCAAGGAGTTATCCATGAACAAAGCACTTGCCACAATCAGCCTCGCCGCCCTCGCGGCAGGGGCCGGGATTTCACATCCCGCCACCATCCTCGCCGCCCCGCCTGCGGCGGCAAGCCACGAGTCGGCAGCAAGCTACGAGCAGATGCAGGCAATGCAAGCGCAGGCCAATGCCGCCCTCAAAGCAGGCGATGCCCAGAAGGCATCTGCCCTCGCCACGCAGCTTTTACGCCAGAACACCGATACAAAGCTCTGGTACTACGGCGACATCGTGTATGATGCCAACCAGATTTTAGGGCTGGCCGCCCTGCGGGAAGGAAAAGTGGCCGCCGCCGACCAGTATCTCTTGGCGGCGGGACACACGCCCGGCTCGCCCGTGCTGGATTCGTTTGGGCCGGAGATGCCTTTGGCGCAGGCTCTTTATGCCAAAGGGCAGAAGCAGGCCGTGCAAAGCTTTCTCACTTTGGTCCTGAAGTTCTGGGGAACGACGCGGCCCGGCAACGAAAAGTACCAGGCAGTCGACCAGGCAAACGCCGCTAAAATCCACGAGTGGCAGGCGCAAATCGCGCAGGGGCAGACGCCCAGCCTGAACCGCTTTGAAGCGCCGCCCGCGCCGCCGCTGCTGGCGGCGGGAGCCGATGCCCCGGACTTCGCCGTCCAGGACAAAAGCGGCAAGACAATCCATCTGTCCGACTACAAAGGCAAAACAGTGGTGCTGGACTTTTGGGCCACCTGGTGCGGGCCGTGTCAGCGCTCGCTGCCGCACACCAACACGGTGGCGCGCCAATTCGCCGGTAAAAATGTGGTGGTGCTGGCTGTCAACGTGTGGGACACCCAAAGCGCGTTTGACCAGTGGCTGCCCAAGCACCCGGAATATGATGCCGTCACATTCGCCATCGACACCACGCCCGCGCAAGGCCAGGATGTCGCGAGCCGTTTGTACCATGTGTCCGGCATCCCGACCCAATATATAATTAACCCCGCCGGCAAAGTCGTCAAAAGCTTTGTTGGGTTCGGCGGCCCCTCGGACGATCTGGCGAACGCCATCACATCCGCCTCAGCCGTAGCTTCGCTGCCCGCCGCGCCTTGAGGCTCTTATGAACACGTCATTCGTGGCCTTGTGGAGCATAGCCCTTGTTTTATGGGTGTATGCCCTTGTTCCATTCACAAAGCTGAAGCGCTATTTGACCCAGCAAAGACGTGATGGCCTCGCGCCCCCAAACACCACGGATTTAGGGCAGATGCGGCTGATTTTGCGCGACACCCGTCACCCCCTGCACAAGCAAGCGCGCCGAATGATGGCGGCCTACAGCGGCTTTCTGTTTTGCTGGATCGTTGGCTTCGGCCTGAGCATGATAAGCCCTTCGCCGCACTGAACGTTTACGCCGCGCCCGGCGTGGGCAAATAACGGCAATACGGCGAAAGGAGCCAGCTCATGGCAGACGACCCCAACACAACCACGGAAACGCACGACATCCCTGGCGGCAAAGAAACCAGCAGCACCACAAACTCTCAGGACGGCAGCACGACGGAAACGTCCACCACGACGGAAGTCAGCGCAGACAGCAAGTAAGACAAAGACACCTAGTTCGCACAAACACCAAACGCCCGGCGCTTTCAAATGGAAGCGCCGGGCGTTTTTGCGTGTTAAACGAAGCACGATTGCTTTCTCAGGGTGTCAATTTGTGCATCAAACCGGGCACTTCGGCCAGCAGCTCACGGGCCAGAAAGCCCAGGCTGCCCATGCGCCGCGCCAGACGGTCACCGGCGCTGGCATGGAGATGCACGGCCCACACGGCGGCATGCAGCGGATCGGCCCCACGCGCGGCCAGGCCCGTGACGAGGCCCGCCAATGTGTCGCCCGACCCCGATGTCGCCAGACCCACATTGCCCGCCTTGTTGTGGTACGCAGTGCCGTCGGGGGCCGCGATAAACGTGTCGCGGCCTTTGTGCGTCACCACGGCATGCAGGTCGGCGGCAGCCGCGCGCGCGGCGTCCAGCGGGTCTTGGATAACAGCTTCCCGATCCAAATGACGCATCAGGGCAAGCTCGGTAGAGTGCGGGGTCAGGACGACGCGGCCATGGAGCGAATGCAGGCAGGCGGCATCGGCGCTCGGCGCGGCCAACGCCGCAGCGTCCAGGATAACAGTGGTATCCTGGAAATGAGGCAGAACGGCATGCACCAGTTCCGTCACCCGGTCTTCGTCCACCATACCCGGCCCAAACAGCACGGCCTGCGCTTTGCCCGCAAGCTCCGCAATCTGGTCTGCGCAGCGCGGGTCAATCGCGCCGTCTTCGGTCTCAGGCAGGCCCAGCACATACGCTTCGGGAATGGCGACTCCCAGCGCAACCGCAACGCTTTCCGCAGTGGCAATTTGCAGCTTGCCCGCGCCTGCCCGCAGTGCGGCAGTCGCAGCCAGAATAATCGCGCCGGGCATGACACGCGCGCCGCCTACAATCAGCACCTGCCCGCGGCCTTCTTTGTTGCCGCCGGGGTCAGGCTGAGGCAGCGGCCACTCGGTCAGCAGCTTTTGCGTGATAACAATGGGCTTCTTCGCCCGCTCGGTTGCCATAGGAAAATGCGCTCTGTTTTATCAATAAATGGGATATTACTTGGGGGCGATGGGCACATCGGGGCTTGTCGTGACAGCTTCGTCGGCTTCTTCCAGGGGCGCGCAGAAGTTGTACTCGCGCAGGACAAGGCCGCCATGACGGCCATAATGGGCATCGTATTCAAAACGCGTCACCGAGCAGTTGGCAACGTCGCCTTGACGGTCAATCGCCAGCAGCTCGTCTTCGGTCCTGTGTTCCAGCAGATAGCGAAAGCACAGCACGACCACTTGATGGGCGACCAAAAGCACGCGTTCGCCTTGATGCTCGCGGTCTAACGTATCCAAAATGGAGCGCAGCCGCAAAACAACGTCGCACCAGCTTTCTCCCCCCGGCGGACGATGGTAGAATTTGCCCAGCGCCTGCCGAAATTCCGCCTGCTCCGGGTACTTTTCCAGGACGCCTTTCGGAGTGAGCCGGTCTAAAATTCCAAACTCTTTTTCCCGCAAGCGCTCGTCTACAATAAAAGGAATGTCGGACATGGCTAAACCCGCCGCTTGCAGGGCGAGATGCGCGGTGTCTTGAGCGCGCTTGTAGGGCGACACCAGCACAACCGTGGGCTTTATCTCATCAGGCTGGCGTCCCAGCCATTCGCCCAGGGCCTCGGCTTGACGCTCACCGCGCGATGACAGGGGCACATCCATGTCGCGTCCGGCGATGTCGATCACGGCCAGCCCCTGCGCCATGGCCGCATCCCGCGCGACATTGCCCGCGCTTTCCCCATGCCGCACGATCATCAGCGACTGCGGCCATTTTTGCGCGTTGCTCATGGGCTTGTTTCTACCCCGCCCCGGTTCTTTGTCTAACCTGAGCGCTCTGGGTTTTTTATTGTCCTATAAATTGACGCCGTTGATCTTGAGATGGAACTTGCAGCCGAGAAACGCCGCAGCCCGGCGGCACAAGACCATGCGCATGACGAATATTTCGAAATATTCTGTCACAGAGGCATGGGATGTGTCAATCGTCAAATCCAGGATGATGGCTTTGGCCTCGCTGTCTACGTGCAGGTAGGACTTTTGTACGGCATAGTTCACCCGGTCGTGGATGTCAAATTTGACCGGGTCTTTTTCCTGGACACGGGAAAAATGCACGTCGCTTTTGTCGGCGATAATCACCGCTGCGGAAACAGGGGAAATCGGCAGGCCGTTGGGTTCTTCGTGGTTGCCGATGGCCCCGATCACGGTGGCGATCTCATTGGCGCTCATGCCCATGTCGGTGAGGATGGTGTAAGACATCAATGCGCCCGCTTCCACATGGCCGATGCGGTTGATGACGCACCCCATGTCGTGCATGTAGCCCGCGATGGCGGCCAGTTCTCCTTCGCGCTCCGGGTGGCTGAGGTTGACCAGAATGGTGCGGGCGATGGTGCTGACAATGCCTGCGTGCCGATGCCCGTGCTCGGTGTAGCCGATTGCCTGCATCTGCTCGTTGGCGCGCAAAATATAGGTGCGGACACGCCCGTCGTGGCGCACATCTTTGAGCGTCAGGGGTTTGGCAGGGGTCACATCTTTGGCGAGATTGCCCTCGGGAATAAATGTTGGTGTTGTCATTGTCAATAGTTTTCTTTTGCTGTGTTATAACGGCGCACTGGGCTGAACCAGCGTGATCGGCACAAGGCCGGGCGATAGGATTTGGACGCTGCCGCCGCGCGTCTGGTTCCAGGTGATGCCGATTGTGACTCCCCCGTCCGGGTCGGTCTGGGCATCGGGGGTATCGGCAGCGCCACCCGCGACGACCAGATGCAGGGCAGCCCCGGCTTTGGGGGCGTTGTTTTTGTCCAGCACGCGCACAAACAAGGAGCTGCGGTTGGCAGCCCCCTGCGGATCGGGGCCCATGTCGGCGCGCAGGGCAAACGTGCTGACCGGCGGCGCAATGGCCTGCACGGTGATTTTGCCCGTCACTAATTGTCCGTTGAACAGCGCGGCCAGTGTGCCTACGCCGGGATGTTGGGCCAAAAAGTATCCTTTTTGGCTTGTAAACCCGGTTCCACCCGCTGTGCCCTGCCAGACAATGCGCGGGTCGCTCCCGGCGATTTCCCGCCCGGCCACCCGCAAATGCAGGGCGGCGCCGCTGCCTGCTCTCAGTGGCGCGGATGGCCCGACAATCTGAGCATCCGTCTGCGACCCCAAAATGACGGCGTCTGCGGATGCTGGAAACGTCAGGGGGGCATTGACCGGGTAGCGCGCGCGGGCGTAGTCACTGCTCACGAGAAGCATGTCGGCCACGGGACGCTCCGCGCCGCTGCCTTCCGGGATGCTGACGACCAAACCCGCCACGGCCATGCTTGTTGACCCGCCGCCGTCCAAGTTCATCGCGTTCCAAGCCCCGTAGCGACGCAAAATCTGCGCCATTTCCTCCAAAGTCGCCCCGCGCGACAGCGCCTGCCGTCCGTCCACGGTGACAACGATCAAATGCCTGCCGTCGCGGCTGATGCCGACAGCGGTGCGCGGGTACGCATGGTCGGTAAAGCCCGTATCAAAGCCTTCCGCCTGGCCGTCAACAGCAATCTGTCCATCAAACAGCAGGCGCGGGCCGCCGCTCACGGCCTGCCGCACCCCGCTCCACAGCAAGGCCGCCCGCCCGACCGCGGCAGCCCCGCGTGACGGCAAACTTCCCGCCAGCCAGGGCAGTGATGCGATCTTGACACCATCATGCGTTTGTCCCGGCGGCGCGACCGCCAGCACAAAGCCGAGCTTGTCCCCGACATGGCAGTGCGCGCCCAAAAACGCCGCCCCTGCCCCCGGCCCCCCCGACAGCACCAGGCCGCCCGGGGGAATAAACGCCGGCAGGATGCTGTTTGTTTGGATGCTGACAACCCGCCCGACCATCAGCTTGTCCGCCTGCACCTGCCCGTTGACCGCGCCGAGCACCACTTCCGTGCCGCCTTTGCGATACCCCGTTACGGGGCCGTACAGCGGCGAGTAAACGACAATTTCCCCCGCCCCGACGGGGCGGTTGATGCCGTTGATAAAATAGCGCGCATTGTCGGCGGCCTGCAAATCCCCCAGAAACCCCAATGTGCTCATCAGGGCCGTCTGCCCGTCCGCTCCCAGGCCCAATGCCGTGCGCGGCCCCCCCTTGGCGTTGCCCGTCCAGGGTTCGCTGAACAATTGGCCGTCTTTGATGCCCACGCCCAAAGGGTCGCCCGTGAATGGGAAAAAATCCGCATTGACCGCGGCCAGCAGATGGTGCCGCCGCGCGTACCGAGACACATCTTCGCGCCCCTTGGTCGCATCCGTCCCGCTGACCCGGTCCTGCCCGATGCCCACCCCGACATGGACGCCGGGCGCGCGCAGATCAACATCCAGCACGTTGACAATCAGCGGCGTTGTTTTGTCTATTTCCTGCGTCAAAACAACACCCGGCGCCAGCCGCTTGACGGCAATGTCGGCACTCGCCAAAGCGGCAGGCCATGTCAAAAGCAGCAGTGCAAACAAACAAGTAAAGCGTCGAAGTGTCATAAGCGATAGGGAACCGGCTGCCTTGGAATGAGAAAGCGCAGCGTTTGCGCGTGTTTTCGTTTTTCCATTGTAGCACACGCAGGGGGCGGCGCAGGGCGGGAAGGCTATCCTTCCTCCGATGTTCTTCCCGCGTTTCCCGGTCGTTTCCAGCGCGCAGCAACGGCGGAACGATTTGTTCCGTCGTCGGTACAAGCTCGCAATGCGAGTAGTACAGGCTCGCAAGGCGAGTGCAAAGCCTCGGGGACAGGCGCACAAGGCAAGGGCTGCGCCGTGGACACGCCCAGGCAATGCGCAAAGCACGCTGACACAGCATTCAAGTATCTGGCGCATTTGGGTTTGCGCGCGAGGCAGGAAAAAGCACACGACATCGCGAACCGCATTCCATGAGCAACACCACCCGCACTGTCCAGCTTCACTACCCGCTGGCGCGTCTCACCGAACCTGTCGTCACCCGCCTGGTCACCGACTTTGATGTCGCGCCCAATATTCTGCGCGCAGATGTCAATGCCCATACCGGCGGCTGGCTGGTCGTGGAGCTTTCCGGCGAAACGGCCCGCACCGATGCGGCTTTGGCCTGGCTGCGCGAACAGGGCCTGGTGGTCACGGACACCGCGTAAGCGCAAACATTTTCAGCCCGGTTTCAAGGGGTCACGATGGACGCAGCGCGAAGCGGCACAAGTGGGGCATTGTTTGGCGTGCTGGTGCGCGCCCGCATGCGCATGCTGCGAAACTCCGTGCGCGCTTCCGGCAGCAAGCAGCGAATAGTAATCGGCGGCTTGTCTGTGTTTGGGCTGCTGTTTGCAGCCCTGGTCGGCGCGCTGTCGGCGGCATTGGTCAAGCTGGCGCAGGCGGGGGTGTCCCTGGACTATGGGCTGACGCCTGCGGCGTGTGCGCTGGCCGAGCGGGCGTATGATTATCTGTTTTTCTTTCTGCTGGCCGGGTCGGTGCCGTTTGTGGCCGCAACCGTGTTTCAAGCCGACGACATGCCCCTGCTGCTAACCACGCCGATTGATGTGCGGGCAATTGTCGGCGCAAAGCTGCTGGATGCCGCCGCAGTGAATGCCGCCCAAACCGCCGCCCTGGGATTGCCCGTCTTAGTCGGCATCGGGTGGGCGGCGGGATTATCCGCGACCGGCTGGCTGTGGCTGGGTGCGGCAACCGTGCTGCTGCTGGCGATCCCGCCGCTGGCGACGGCGGGCCTGCTGCTGCTGGCGGCGCGGCTTTTAGGCATGCGCCGGGTGCGCGTGGCGGTGACAATCGTGAGTGTGGGCCTGGGGCTGGCGATCACGTGCCTGGCCGTGCTGGGCGCGAGCCGGGCCGTGCAGGGGGGCGGCTTGAATGCGGCAAGCTTGCAGGCTGCTTTGCAAGGGGGAGCACTTACCCCTCAGCCCTCTTCGGGCAAAGAGGCCCTCACCCCCCAGCCCCCTCGCCCGCTTGCGGGCGAGGGGGAGACAGAAAGAATAAGTCCTCACCTTCGCCCGCTTGCGGGCGAGGGTGGCGCGCAGCGCCGGGTGAGGGCTCCCCTTGGTGGCATTCCGATGCCGGGTGAGGGCTATCCGAAACAGGCGCGGGGCAGCGGGGCGAGGGCTTCTTTCCCCGCGCTGCTGCCGTCGGCATGGGCCGCGCGGATGCTGGAAGACACGGCGGGCGGACGCGGCCTTTCCCCGCACGGCTGGGCAGGCTTTGCGGGCTTGCTGCTGGTCGCGGGGGCGCTGATTGGTGTGTGCCTGCCGCTCGGCGCGCGCGTGCTGACCAGCGACGCGTTTTTGGAGCCGCCGGACACGGGCCGGGCAGCCGCGAAAACCGGGGCTGGTCGCGCGCGGTGGGCGCGCGGCATCCCCTCGCCGTTGTGGGGGCTGCTGGCGAAAGATGCGCGGTATTTGCAGCGCGACCTTGTTTTGCTCGGGCAGATCGGCACGGCAGGGCTGCTGTTTTTGGTGCCGCTGCTGCTGCGGGCCGCCCAGGGCAGCGGGTCGCCCGCAGACAGCGACTTGTTTGGGGGCCTGGCCCTGGGAATGCTGGGCTTGATCTTGTATATGGTGACCAGCATCGTCTCGCTCACGTCGGTGGGGATCGAAGGACGCGGAGCATGGCTCGTTTTGGCGGCTCCGATAGCGCGCGGTGCGTTTGTGCGGGCCAAGTGGCTGGGGTCGTTTGTGCTGTCGGGAAGCCTGGTGGCCGGGCTGACCCTGCTCGCGTGGCCGCTGTTCAGTCTGAGCGGGATGCAAGTGGGCGCGGCTTTGCTGTGCCTTGTCCCGGCGTGCTTTGCCCTGTCGGGCCTGGGCGTGGGGCTGGCGGGATTGTTTCCGCGCTTTGTTTACGAGAACCCGGCGCACCGGGCAAGCGTGTGGGCCTTGCTGCTGGCGTTTGTTTTGGCAACAGTGTATTTGACCCTGTGCGGGCTGATTGCAGCGGGGGCTATGTTGCTGCCCGCACAAGGGATGATCGGCGCACGCACGGCAGCAAGCCTGGGCATCGGCCTGTTTTTGCTGCTGTCGCTGGGGACGGGCCTGGTGCCGACTGCGCTTGCCACGCGTCGTTTGCGGGACTATGAATGGGAATTTTAGAAAGACTTGGGGAGGAACACCAATGAACACAATTCGCGTAGGACTGATTGGCGTGGGGGGCATGGCGCAGGGCCATGTCGGCAATTTGCTGAAGCTTCCCGAAGTGGAGCTGGTCGGCATGGCCGACATCAGCGAGATCAGCCTGGACAAGACAAAAGCGAAGCATGGCAAGGCCATCGCCGGTCTGCCGACCTTTGCCGACTACCGCAAGATGCTGAACACGCAGACGCCCGATGCCGTGGTCATCTGCACCCCGCATGCCCTGCACTTTCCACAGGCGATGGACTGTCTGGACAAGGGCGCGCACGTCCTGCTGGAAAAGCCGATGGTCAACACGGTGCCCGACGCGCACACGCTGCTGGCGAAGATCGCGGAAACAGGCAAGGTTGTTGGTTTAGGCTATCAAAAGCATACCCAGTCGATATTTCGCTACATTAAGGAGCGTATCGCAAGCGGGGAATTCGGGGCTGTGCAGGCCGTGTCCGCCTTGCAGCAGCAGGGCTGGGCCAAGGGGACAGTGGGCACATGGCGTCAAGACCCCGCCCTTTCAGGGGGTGGACAGATCAATGACAGCGGCTCGCACGTGCTGGATGTTGTGCTGTGGGCCACGGGGCTGGCGCCGGACAAAGTGTCGGCATTTATGGACAATCGCACTACGCCTGTGGACATCAACACGGCCCTGACCGTTCAATTTGTCGGCGGCGCTTTGGGCACTATCACGATTGCCGGGGATGCCGCGGGCTGGTACGAGGACATCACCATCTGGTGCGAGCGGGGCAGCTTTTATGTGCGCAACGGCAGTTTCCAGGTGCAGGGCACGGACGGTCACTTGTTCACCCCGGAGCCTGCGGATATGCCGCCCGGCTCGGATGTGGACACGAACTTTATCCACGCGATCTTGGGCACGGAGCCGATTGCCGCCGCACCCGGCGACGGCCTGCGCACCATTGAGATGACCGAAGCCGCCTGGCAGTCGGCGGCATCAGGCGGGCAGTTGACGAATGTGACGCGGGCATGAAAAGCATTCAAGCCAGTCTCAATAACACTTCCTACACGGTTTCTTCCTGCTCCAGGGCAAAGACCAGGGGGCGGGCGGCTTCCACCAGTTCGTCGCGGCGGGCGCGCAGCGTATCACGGGTGTCGCAGTAGGTGGCGAGGGCTTGCAACGGGTCTAATGCCTCGGTCAGCACCTTGGAACGCACGGCATCGGTGTCGCGGGCGATGTCTTTGTGCAGGGCGACCACCATGAAGGCGGGGGCAAGAGCGGCCCGAATATCGCCTTCGCGCAGGGCGGGCTGCTGCTCCGAATGCAGCTTAAAGGACAGCTTCACCACGGCATTGCGCAGGTCGTGCTTGGATAATTCCCGCAGAACATGCTCGGTGATGCCGTCGCCCGCCCCCGTGCCGTCGGTTTCAATCTCCACAAAGCGACGGGTCGGCACGACCACATGCCGCACTTCCGTGCTGCCTTTGGCGAGGTCGACAAGGGCAAACCCTTTGTCTTCTTTGCGCTCCCCAAAGTCGATCCGCTCAATACTTCCCGAATACACGACCGGCGGCTGCTCGCCCTTATGCAAGTCCTGGAACTTGTGAATATGGCCTAACGCGACGTAGTCAAACGGGGCCTGCGTCAGAGCGGACAGTGGCACTTCGGGTTCATTGACCAGATAACCCACCTGGCCCGCCGACAGCCTGGCGTTGGCGACGCTGAAATGCCCCATCAGCACCGTTGGCAAACTGGGGTCGCACTCGGACGCGATCTTGTTGAGCCACCCGACATACTTTTCCACAATCAGGCCCGTGGTTTCCTGTACGCCCTGGTCTTTGTAGTCTTCACGCGCCAAAACCAAAGATTTAATAAGATAAGGCACGGCGGCGACCTGCACATCGTGCCCGCTTTTGGTTTGGATGACATCATGGCCGGGCGTATCAAAGACCCGCATGCGTCCGCCCATCAAGGCCCCAAAGATCTCAATCGCATTGGCTCTGCCCTTCATGTTGGGGATGTCATGGTTGCCCGCCAGCATGACAATGGGGACATTGGCCTGGGCCAATCGTGACAAACACGCCGCGAATTCGCGCTGGTGGGTCTGGTTGGGGTCGCGGGTCTTATACGCATCCCCCGCGAACACGGCCAGTTCTATATTGGCTTCCAGGGCAATGTCAATGGCGGCATTGAGCGCGTCGCGAAAGTCTACCAACCGAGACGGCAGGCCCGTCAAGGGATCAAACCGTCCATAGTTTTCCACGCCGAAATGGACATCGGCAAAGTGCATGATACGAATGGGGGGGGTATAAGCCATGGGGTGATTATACCTGTGACTACCCATCGTCCTGCCACGGCTTGGGGGCGCGGCTGGCATGGAAACACGCAAGGACAACAATCACCTCGCCATCAAGCAAGTAAAAGACGCCGTAAGGGAACCGCCGCAGCATCGCCCGGCGCACCGGCCCATGAACCGCCGCATAACTTCCCGGATTGCGCTGCACAGCCGACAATGCCGCATCCAATGCCCGCATGAACTCTGACCCCAAGCCCTCGCTTCGGCTCTCGTACCACCGAAACGCTTCCGTAATCTCCGCCTCGGCAGCAGGCTGCACCACAATCTCCGGCATCACGCCTGCTCCCGCACCCGCTGCTGCACTTGCTGCCAAGAAGCGCCCTGCTGAGGCGCATCCCGGTAAGCTTCAAGCCTGCGGTCAAGCTCCGCCGCCTGCGCTTCCGGCAAAGGAATAGCCTCCGGCGCAGACACCAGCGTTTCCCAAATATCTTCCGCAAGCTGAATGCGCTCGGCAACGCTCAGATTGGCAATCTCAGCCAGGGCCATATTCGTCATAACTCATCCTCCGCAAACAGCATACCCCGCGTACCCAGGCAAGGCAAGTGCAGCATCATAACAAGCCGGCCGTTGGTTCTGCTGCTTGTGCGTCTCTATTGGCAATCGACAACAGCACCACCAAAAAAAGTTCTTGTAACTCTTTATCGCATTGCTCAGATGCTTTTTTGAGCGTATTTATCCTTCCAGCGTCAGAAAAGTGCTTGGCGGTCTGAAACCAATCAGCCCCGATGAGTGGGAGGAGTTCGGGATGCTCTGTTTCCATAATTGTTCTCATATGGGCATTGAGACTTGCCAATGCGTCGCTGCATATTTCCTCAACCTGCTCCTTCGTCGGCAGTTCCGGCACAGAAAGAGCCTGCTGCTTTGCCTGTCTTCTTTCCCGCCGCGCCTGCTTCAGATTCTTCTCATACGCCGACAGCGTCTTGACATGAACCTTGTAAGCCATCTTTCTCCCTCCTGCAACAGCAAACGATTACACCCCTCAATTTGTAGCTTAGCTGCACATATGCGCCCCGTCACAATCATACCTTGCTGTGGAAACAAAGCATTTTCTTATGTTTGCGAGGACATGGCTTCTTCCATGTCGGGAGCAAACTACCCCCGGCATCTTCCCCCACCGGGTATACTAAGCCCAAATGATCCCCCTTAAACTCGAACTCAAAAACTTCATGTCCTACGGCGCGGACGGTGCGACCCTGGACATGACCGGCCTGCATACCCTGTGCCTTGCCGGGGAAAACGGCAACGGCAAATCCGCCCTGCTCGATGCCATCACCTGGGTGCTCTGGGGCGAGTCCCGTGCGGGCAAGAACAAGCACGACGACCTTGTCCGTATCGGGGCCGACGAAATGTCTGTTACCCTGACGTTTGAAATGGACGGACAAACTTACCGCGTCCTGCGCAAACGCTCCAAAAGAGCGGGCGGCAGCGTTTGGCAAATCTATCAGCAAAAAGAAAACGCCGCGTGGCACAGCCTCACCGGGGATGACTCGCGCAAGACCGAGCAGGCGATCCAAAAGCTGCTGCGCATGAACTACGACACGTTTCTCAACAGCGCCTATCTGCGCCAGGGCCAGGCCGACCAGTTTGTCCAGCAGACCCCCAGCAAGCGCAAGCAGATACTGGCCGATATTTTAGACCTGGGGCGCTACGACGAATTGGAAGCCGCCGCCCGCGAAAAGTCCAAAGCCGCCGCCGCCGACGCTGTCGACCTGGAGCGCGACCTCAACGCCATCCAGGCCGAGCTGGCCGAAGAAGCCGTGCATGCCGACGCAATAATCGCTTTGCAAGCCCGGTTAGCAGAAACAACAGCGCAGGGCGAGACCCTGAAAACCGAGATGTGGGCGGTCATGGGACGCTTGAAAGAACTGGAAGTATCAAAGCAAACGTCCGATACCCTGCGCGAGCAGATTGCGGGCTATGCGCGCGAGATCGCCGAATTATCCGCCGACCGAGCCGGCCTGGAGCGAGAGCAAGCCGAGGCCGAAGCCCTGCTGTCCCGGCGCGCCGCCATTGAAACAGACTACGCGGCCCTGCTTGCGCTGCGCGTGCGCCTGGAAACGCTGGATCAGGATGTCGCCCAGTTGCAGCGCGGACGCGTCGCCCTCGCCAACGCCCAGCGCGAGCACGACAGCGAAGAGCACAAGCTGCGCACCCGTGTCGCCCGTGCCGCAGACGCGCACCAAATTGCCGTGCAAAGCGTCAAAGAACTGCCTGACCTGCGCCGGGAGCGCGATGCCTGCGCGCGCGCAGTGGCGGCCTTTGATGCTGCCGCGCACGAAGAAGCGGACTTAGACGCATCGATTGCCGAGGCGCAGGAGCGATTGTCCCTGCTCAAGCAGGAAGATGCCCGGCTTGAAGAACAAATCAAAGCCTGGAACGAGCGCCTCGCAGCGCTTGCCGGTCAGCAAGGGACATGCATGGTGTGCAGCGCGCCGCTGAGCCGGGAGCGGGCGCAGGCGGTGCGTCAGGAGTACCAGGCAGCGCTGGACGACCTTGTCCTGCGCCGCAAGGACGGGCGCGGCGAGGGCGCGCGGGCTAGGTCCGAATTGACTGCTTTGCAAAATCGTCAGGCAGAGCTGAAGGCGCAAGTGAAAGAAGCAAACCTGGCCCGCACGCGCCTGTCCAACGTGAACCAGGAGTTGGTACGGATCGAAGCCATCGCCGTGGACGTTCCCAAAGCGGCGGCGTTTCTCGCAGAACTGACTGCCGAGCTGGAAGGCGGCAGATACGCCCCCGAGGTCGCAGCGCGTTTGGAGAAAGTGCGCGTCGGTCTGGCACGCTATGCCGCCACGGAAGACGACTATGCCCAAGCCAAAGCGCAGCAGAACACACTCGCCGATGCCGAGCGTCGACACCTGGGACTGAGCCATGCGGAAAAAGCCATGGACGGCGCGCGGACGCAGATGGCGCGGATAGACAGCGCCTTGAAGCAGCGGACAACAGCGCGCGCCGCCGCGGAAACCCAGATGCAGAGCTTGATGGATGTCGGGGCGGAAATCGCGCGGCACACGGCCCGGCGCGAAGAGCTCAAAGGGGTGGAAGCCGAGCGGCGGCACGCGGAACACGAAGTAATTCGAGAGATCGACCGCCACACACAGGCCCTGAAACGCTGCGCCGACCTGAAAGTGACCCGTGATACCAAGACCGATGCCCTGGGGGCAGCGCGCAAAAGCGAGGAAATCCACAAGCAATTGACGCAGGCGTTCGGCAAGAAAGGCGTCCAGGCCCTGATTATTGAAAACGCCCTGCCCGAGCTGCAAGACGAAGCCAACAGATTGTTAGACCGCCTGACCGACGGCGACATGTCGCTGTACATCGACACTTTGGAAGAGGGCAAATCCAAGCGCACCGGGCCGGTAGAAACACTCAAAATTAAAGTCAGCGACAGCCTAGGCACGCGCCCCCTGGAAATGTACAGCGGCGGCGAAGGCTTCCGGGCGGCGTTTGCCCTGCGCATCGCGCTGTCCAAGCTGCTGGCCCGGCGGGCGGGGGCGAAGCTGCAAACGCTGATTATTGATGAAGGCTTCGGCACGCAGGACGGCAAAGGCCGCGAAAAGCTGGTGGAAGCATTGGCAGCTATCGGCAGCGACTTTGAGAAGATTATTGTGATCACGCACATTGACGAATTGAAGGATTCGTTTCCCTCCCGCGTGGAAGTGACCAAGACGCCGCGCGGCTCCCAGATCACCCTGATGGAAGGCGGGGCCGGGTGAGCCATCCCACACCGCCAACAAACGCGCCGTCCGCACCTAATCCCGAACCTAAGATGCAGAGCAAATCAGTTCGTCTTCTGCGCATGACAGCGGCAACCGTGGCTGCCCCTTTAGTTTTCTTCGCTGTCAACGCCCTGGGCGTCTGGTGGCTGCGCGGCTCGCAGTTCAGCAGCAATGCCTTTTATGACGGCTGGGCCGCGTGTCTTACCCTTGCCGTGCCCGCTTTCCTCGCCGGGTTAGCCCTGGGTTTCCTGTCTCCCTCACAGCGCGTGACTTTAGCGATAAACGTGTTTTTGATACTTATGCTGGCGAGCCCGTCTCGTATCCCCTGGCAAGTCCCGCTCGTTTCGCCCCAATCGGCCCACAGCGGCGCGATGCACTACTTTCTGCACAGCCCGCTTTGCTTGCTCTCATTCGGGTTGCTGGGCGCGTGGCTGGCCGAACAATTCGCCCTGAAACGGTTTAGACTTACCGACCAAACCCCGATCTCGCCTGCCCAGATGGGCGATGATTAAGAAGCCCCCCGCCCCAATTCTGGGGAGCCGGAAAAAGTTGTCCATGCAGGTACAAGGAAGCCGTAACGGGGGACCAGCCCTGTCCTTTCCCACTCCGGGTTCCCCAGAATGGGGGCGGGGGGCCTCTTCTGCGCATCTGTTCCCCTACCCACCGGATACGGCTCCCTCCCCGCCTCGCGTTGACACGCCCCCGCCCCGCAGGTATACTCGGCAAAGAAAGCGAGCCGCCAATGGTACTCACCTGGGATCAAGACCCGCAGGAGCTTTACCCTGCCCTTTCCATCGGCCCTGTTGTCCAGCAGCTTGTCGCCGAACACCTCACCATCCACACCGATGAACCCCGCAGCGAGGAGCACGCGTTTCCCCAGGCCAACATTCATGCCCTCGCAGAAGCCGGGCTTTTAGGCATGAAGACCCCCACTCGCTATGGCGGGCTGGGCCTGGACACCCTCAATGTCACCTATGCCGTCGAGCAGATCGCGCGCATTGCCCCCGCCACGGCCTTTATTCTTCTGCTGCACACATTAACCGCAAACCGTATCAACATGGCCGGGACGGACGCCCAAAAACAGCGCTATTTGCCTCTGATTTCGCGCCAAACGCTGGGCGCATCGGCGTGGTCCGAGGCGGGGGTCGGTGCAGACAAAAGCGTTCTCAATACCAAAGCATATCTAGAAGACGGCGTGTGGCACCTCAGCGGCCAAAAGGCGTTCTGCACGGGCGCGGGCCATGCGGGCGTCTACATGGTGATGACCGACACGACTGACGGCAAGGGCTTTTTTCTGGTGCCTGCCGACAACCCCGGCCTGCGTATCGGCGAGCCGATGGATTCCATGGGCTTGCAGGGGACACACAGCGGCGTGGTCGGCCTGGACAATGCCCTTGTCCCCGACAGCGAGCGGGTCGGCGAGCCGGGGCATATCGGCCCCATTATCGCCCATGATATGCAGGCCGGGCTGCATAGCGGCATTGTCGCGACCGGCATTGCCCTGGGCGCGTTCGGACGACTGGTGGACATTGTCCGCGCCAACAATTCATTTGACAAGTATGAAAGCGTGCGTGTGCGCGTGTCTCAGCTTGCGGCGACTTTGAGTGTCATGCGCACCCATGTCTATGCCCTCGCTGCCATGGCCTCGCTGCCCGACGGCCCGCCCGTTGAGGCCGCGACGATGACCGCGAAGTTGTTCTTGTCTGAGCATGCCCTGCAAATGACGACCGATGCCATTGCCATCGCAGGCAAGGCGGGCTACCTGCGCGAAAACGGCCTGGAACGCCTGCACCGGGATGCCCTGGGCATTGTCATCGCCGCGCCGATCAACGGGCAAATCCTGGGCAGCATCGGCGAATCGCTGCGCAAAGCCGACAAATTAAACTATCTGTACAAAGTGTGAAGAGAAGAGGCTCTCACCCCCAGCCTCCTGTCCCACCTTTGGGCGAGGGGGAGCAAGAGTGTGCTTCCTTTGACCCTCGCCCGCTCACGCCCTGGCGTGCCCGGAGGGTTGCACTGGCAGGACCAAAGGGACAAGCGCGAAGGGCCAAGGTAAAGGCCGCTTTCTGCTTCGGCGCTGCGCCTTCTTTTCTTCTGCGTATTAAGCCACAACCGACGACGGAACGATTTCTTCCGTCGTCAGTACAGGCTCGCAAGGCGAGGGCAAAGCCTCGGGGACAAGCTCGCAAGGCGAGGGCTGCGCGCTTGCCACGAGAAGGAAATGCCGGGGCAACGCTATCGCACGCCCGGCGCAAAGACCACACCATGTCCACACCGCAAAGCGCGCAGGCGACCTTTGTCACCGCGCATGTTGATCTGGTCGGGGCGCGCGGCTCTTTGCTGGGCGGGCAGGGCAAAATACGCACAGCATCGGGCGAATTGCGCGCGCCGCAGGCAGGTCTGGTGTTGTGGCGCGTCATTGAAAACGTGTCCGTCGAAAAGGGGGTGGAGTCGCGCGCGTTGACGCCCTCGGAAGACGGGCAGTTTGTGACTTATTCGTATGCCGTGCGGGGCGGCGGGGGCGGGTTGTTTCCGATTGATGAAGCGGGGCGCTTCGTGGCCGCGCTGACGGCAGCTTTTGTGCCGCCCGCATTTATGCCGGACATAGGGCGGGTGGAAATCATTTCCACATCGGTGCCGCCGGACGCGCCCGTGGGTGCGCGGCCCGCTTTGCGCCGGTCGCAGTTATTCAGCGCGGCGCAGCTTGAAGGGCGTTTGGTGCGTCAATCGGGCGAGGACGCGGGGCCGATCTGGTTTGTGGAGCGAGGGAAAAAGCGTGTTCTCGCGTCGCCGACCTGCGGGCGTCTGCGTTTTGGGGACGGCTGGCAGCGATTGGTGCAAGTTTTCACCGAGCCGGGCGATGCCGCGCTTGTGCCGGACGGTTCGCCGGTCACCCTGGCGGAAGCCGCCGAAGGCAGGTTGGTTTATTCGTGGCCCGCCCCCGAAACGTTTGTCGTGCAGCAGGGTGAAAAGCACTGGATCGACGACCCCGCACCCATTGCTCTGCGTTTTGGCGAGCGCTGGCGCATCAAGTTGATCCATCTGCGCCCGGACGAACTGAGCGCTATTCCCGATGGCAGGCCCGTTTCTGCGCTGTTTGGGCAGGCTCCGTAAACGATTGTTATGACAACACACACACCAAAAATTATGGGGGTGATCCCCGCGCGCCTCAACTCCACGCGGCTGCCCGGCAAGGCATTGCGCGAGATCGCCGGCAAGCCGATGCTGCACTGGGTCTATCAAAACGCGCGGCAGTCGCCCCTGCTGACCGAACTGGTCGTGGCGACCGACAGCGAGGAAATCTACAGCTCCTGCGCGCGGGCGGGTATTCCTGTGACAATGACCGGAAAGCATCCGTCGGGGGGCGACCGGCTGCACGAGGTGATGAGGCGGACGAATGCCGACATTTATGTCAACATTCAGGGGGATGAGCCGACCCTGCGCGCCGACCATCTGGAATTGCTGCTCCAGCCGTTCAGCGGGGGAATAAATGCGCAAGTGACGACCTTGAAAGTGGTGATTGGCGAACACGATGCCCATGACCCCAACAATGTCAAGGTGGTCACGGACGACACAGGAAAGGCGCTGTACTTTTCGCGCCATGCCGTTCCGTTCGACCGTGACGGGACAGGGGGGGTGCAATACTTCAAGCATATCGGGTTATACGCATACACTCGCGAAGCGCTGGCGTTGTTTCACCGTCTCCCGCAGTCTACCTTGGAACTGGCGGAGCGGCTGGAACAGCTGCGTTTCCTGCAAAATGGGGTGAGTATCCATGTCGCCGAAACGATGCATGACACGGTCGGCGTGGATACGGAGGCGGATTTGCAGCGGGTAATCGCCCTGTTCGGCGGCCAATAAGTTAACTTATGTACGTTCTTTACAGCGTGTTGTTCGGGGCATGGGTGCTGGGCATGGCCCCCTATTTTCTTTATAAAGCCTGGCGTCACCAAAAGTACCTGCCGGAGCTGAGGCAGCGCTGGGGGACATTGCCCCACTCGCTCAAAGCCGATACGCGCCCGACTGTGTGGATACACTCGTGCTCGGTCGGCGAAACCCTGAGCGTGACCCCGCTGGCGCAGGCGCTGCACGCGCGGTTTCCCCACGTGCGTTTGGTGTTCAGCACCATCACCAAGACCGGGCAGGCCATCGCGCAGGAGCGTTTTGCGCAGTATGGGAACGGCAACACGTTCTACTTTCCCATTGATTTACCCGGCCCCGTTCGGCGCGTACTGGACTGGATTAAGCCCTCCTTACTTGTTACGATTGACACGGAAATCTGGCCCAATGTGCTGCACGAAGCGCATCGGCGCGGCATCCCCATTGTCATGGCGAACGGGCGCATCTCGGCCCAAAGCTTTCAGTATTACAAATGGCTCCAGGCGGGGATGGCTCCGGTTTTTCGCTGCTACGCCGCCCTGCTGATGAAGTCGCCCGAAGACGCCGCCCGTATCCAGCGCATGGGCGCACGGCCCAGCCAAATAGCCATCAGCGGCAACCTCAAGTACGACCGCAGTGGTGTGGAGCGGAAAGTATCGCAGACCATGGCCGAGGCGTTAGATACGGCCTTTGCTTTGTCGCAGTCGCCCGCGCCGATGATCGTTGCCGGCAGCACCCATGAGATCGAGGAACAAACGCTCTTAGACGTGCTGACGCGCCTGCGCCAAATGCCGGGCCTGGAACACACGCGCCTGATGCTGGTGCCGCGCCACCCGGAACGCTTTGCATTAGTTGCCCAGCTTGCCGAGCGCATGGGCTTTGCCGTGCATCGCCGTTCCCAATCCGCCCCGGCGCGCGGCGACGAGCCTGTGCTGGTGCTGGACACATTAGGCGAACTGTCCACGGCCTATCAGTTTGGGACGGTCGTGTTTGTCGGCGGCACATTGATCCCGCACGGCGGCCAAAGCATCATGGAGCCCGCCGTGTATGGGCGTCCCATTGTGATCGGGCCGAGCATGAAAAACTTTCCCGGCATTATTGATGACTTTGTGGCTGTGGGGGGCGTGTCCCAGATTGCGGCGACGGAAAGCGACCCAAGTGCCCAGCGCGCGCAATTGACCCAGGCGTTTGCCCACTTGCTGACGGACGCATCTGCCCGCGAAGCTATGGGCCGTGCGGCGTATTCCGTGTTTGAAGGCAGTCAGGGCGCGACGCAGTTTACCCTGGATCGCATCGCGGCGATTTTGGAAGCGAAGCTTGGCTTGTTGGGCGATGCTTCGTAGTCGCCCCCGCGCGGACATGTGAGAGATTCGGTTGTCAAAGGGCGGGCCGCAGGGCACTCGTGCTTTTTGCAGATGGGGATTATACCTCAAATACAGGGTACATGTGTTCGTTGTAATCTTGGTATAGATTTATTTGTGGGGCTGTTATGGCTGACAACATCTTAGCACGGGTGCAGGTGCGCGAGACGCACGGCATCCGTCGTTTTATGTATCCCCTGCGCGTGCGCGTGGACTTGCCGGGGCGGTTGTTTGTCGACAGCATACGCCCTGCTTGGCGTTTGACGCTGGATGATGGGACTGTGCTGCCGTGGCAGTTTGTCTTCACGCGCGGGCTGGTTTATTTGGAGTTTGCCGTCTCGCTGGCTCCCTTTGCGGAGCAAACGCTGACACTCAGCGAAGGGAGCGCGCCGCTGGCTTTGGATGACCCATTGCAAATCACGCAAACCGAAGAAGGCGGCCTGCGCAATCAGCAGAAGCAGTTTGCCATTGATGTCAATTCGGAGGGGACGATAGCCGGTGTTGTTTACGATGGCGTGGCGCATTTGCGCGGGCCGAGCGGCATCACGCGCAATGGACAGGCGGCGCGCATGCAGTCGTTAGCCGCATCGGGTGGGGCAGACACGCCCTTGAATGCGCATGTGACAGCGCAGGGTTATTACGGAGATAAGTGCGGCTGCCGTACCAATGTGCGGATCACGGCGGTGAAGTCGTGGGCGACCGTTACGCACACGCTGGACGCGCCCCGCCCTGGCGACGAGGTTGTGTTTACCCTCCCGCTTGCCCTCACGTCCGCAGCCTCGACGTGCGACTTTGGCGTGGGCGGGGGCATCTACGGGAAATTACAGGCGGGCGCGGCGGATGTTGTTGTGTGGCGGACGGAGTTTGCACAAGACGCCATGCAGTGGTCAGTCAGTACCAATGGGCGCACTGATTATGCGGGGCGGGTGGACAGTGCCGACACTTACCACGCGCAGCAGTGGTTTCATGTCATCGACGGCGGCAAGGCTTTGGCCGCTGCCATTGCGCAGGTGCCGGATGCTTGCCGTACAATGACCGTGACGCTGAACGTTAATGGCGATGTCCAAGTGGCGCTTACATTGGGCGACACTGTGAGCGGCCCGGCTGAGTTCGGCGTCTGCTGGCACTTCCTAAACGATGTCCCCGCGATTGCGGCAGCTACCAATCCGCAAAGTATTCTGCTGCCGCCGTTTGTGGACGTGTTAAGCGCCTAGTGCGTCTTGGATTGGCTCTTGTCGGATGTGGCTTTGCTTGTGCCTTCGGAAGCGCGCATCTGGGCGAGTTCTTGTTTGCGCTCCTGCCCCGTCTTCTTGAGGGTCTTGACCCATTCTTCTTTATAAGGCCGCAGGGTCTGGACGATGGTTTGGGCGACGACCAGGTTCCGATACCATTTGTGGTCGGCGGGGACGACGTACCAGGGCGCGGTCTTCGCCCCGGTCGCGCCCAATGTGTCCTGGTACGCGCTGGTGTAGTCGCTCCAGAACTGACGCTCTTCCCAGTCGCCTGTCGATAACTTCCAGGCTTTTTCTTCGTCTTTTTCGCGGGCCAGCAGCCGCTCTTTTTGCTCGTCTTTGCTGATGTGCAGGAAGAACTTCAGGATGATGGTGTTGTTGTCGGCGAGTAATTTCTCAAAGCTAAGGATTTGGCCGTAGCGGTCTTCGCAGACTTCCTTGGTGATGAGCTTGTGGACGCGCGTCACTAAAACGTCTTCGTAATGGGAGCGGTTGAAGATGGTCATCATGCCGCGTGCCGGGGTCTGCATGTGCGTGCGCCACAAAAAGTCGTGTGCCTGCTCCAGCTGTGTGGGGACTTTAAAGGAGGCCACGTCGCAGCCTTGCGGGTTTAAGCCCTCTATCACATGGGAAATGGTGCCGTCTTTGCCCGATGTATCCAGGCCTTGCAGGACAATCAAGACGCTGTGCGTTTGGGCGGCATACAGCCATTCCTGCAATTCGCATAGCTCTTTGGCAAGCTGGACGACAGCGATCTTGCTGCTGTCTTTGTCGGCTTTGTGGGTATCTGCGGGGTCAATCTTCGACAGGTCAACGCTTTGCGGCTTGTCAATTTTCACAATGTCGCTCATAGTCTTTCTTTCTTAGTTCAGCAGGGCGCGGGCGGCGGCGGAAGGCGTTCGGTCGACGACGCGCACGCGCCGGTTGATGGCCTGTCCAAACTCTTCCAGGGTCATATCATCGAGAAACACGTCGCGGTCGGGGTCGCGCAGCATGATGTTGGGCACGACCACTTGCTCGCCGACGGTATCCCCCATTTTGCGCAGGGCGTCCACTAGGTCGCGTCCCGTCAGCAGGCCTGCGATGTTGATGCTACCCTCGAAAAACGTGTTGTGGACCGCGCACACATTCACGTCCAAGTTTTCCACGGTGTTCAAAGTCGCGGCGAAGTCGCGCAGAAGAGGCGCGGCCAGCTCGCCCGTGACAAAAGTGGCCGTGCGCGGGGACGGCAGCCGGGCGGGTAGTTTGCGCGCCACGCTTTTGGCATCGTCCAAAAACAGGCGCACCAAACCGACACCGTCTTCCAATTGGGAAAACCCTTCATACTGGCGCGCGGGCGGCGTGGGCACACCCGCATTGAGATACAATTCGTCGCTGAGAAACACAAAGTTGGTGTCCAGCGTACGCCGGTATTCTTTGCGCCACTGCTCGCTTTGGGCGACTAAGTCGGATGCAAACTGCGCATCGCATGTTTTGAGGGCCGCCAGCCTGTCCCGGAACTGCGTCAGGCCCACCGGCACGACGGCCACAGACAAAACGCCGCCATAAGCGCCGCGCGCATTGGGGTGCAGGGCGGCGAGGGCACGCACGGTTTCCTCTAAAACAGGGCCGTCGTTGTAGCCGGGGCACAGCACGACCTGCCCATGGATTTGGATTTTGGCATCGGCGAGCATTTGCAAACGCGGCAAAATCGGCTCCGGCCCTTTGCGTCCCAGCATGCGCCCGCGCACTTCGGGATCGGTGGCATGGACGGACACAAACAGCGGCGACAGCTTTTGCTCGATGACGCGGGCGAATTCGTCTTCGCCCATGTTGGTCAGCGTGAGATAATTGCCGTGCAGGAAAGACAGGCGATAATCGTCGTCCTTGATATACAGCGAGGGCCGAAGTCCCTTGGGCTGCTGGTACAAAAAGCAAAACACGCATTTGTTTTTGCAGATATGCACCCGGTCAAACAAATCGTCGCCGAACTCAATCCCCAGGTCTTCGTCATAGCCTTTGCGGATGTCAAAGCGCAGCGGGCCGACATTGTCCCGCTCCACGCTCAGCGCAACACGCTCGCCCGCCGTCAGGAACGCCCAATCGACAATATCCAAAACAAGGCTGTCGTTGACATGCGTCACCACGTCGCCCACCAGGACGCCCGCCTCGGACGCGGCGCTGTCCGTGTCCAGCTTCGCCACGCGGGCGCGGTCGGCCTTGGCGCGCCGCACCACGCTGTTTTCGTCGGCCATGGGCAGCACCAATGTTCGGGGCCGCACGAGAGTTTCACTGTTCATTGCCATAGCACACTATTGTACCCGTTTTGCGCCTGTTGCTCCCTGATTGCTTGCGGGGAGCCAGCGCGTCGTCAGCGCGTACCAACGACGGAACAATTCCTTCCGTCGTTGGTGCAACCTTAATCAGCGGGGGAAACACCGGGGGAATGCATGTGCAGTGCCAGTATATTTGCTTGATTCGCGCTTTTGTAACCAAGCAGTAGTAATAACTTGGGCTTGTCATACGAATCTCTGTCCCAAATGGGTATAGTTACCACAGTGGCGAGCAGGCTTCCATGCCGCTCCGCCCTTTCGGTCTCTTCTTGGCATCTTTTATGCTGTAACCTCGCTGTACCCGCCTCGCAAGACGCACGCCCAGTGCTGAGTGCATGGATGCACCCTCAACCGTCAGCAGAATGACATCAAAGGCCGCGCCCCTTTTTCCGGGCTGCCGCCCGCGCTGAGCGCGTTGTCATTTTGCTTGCTCGCCCGCACCGTGGCGGCGTTTTGCCGTCACACGACCCGGAAAGCAGGAAATATTATGATCCCGCGACCAGGCCAGAAAGCAAAATCCGTTGCTCTGGCGGGGGCACTTTGCGCCCTCTTTTCAGCCATCCCTGCCCACGCCCAGGGGACGGGCGCACTTTTTGTGCTTTCGCCCGCCCCCACCGTCAGCACGGATGGGACGCTCTTCAACTATTTCTACGTGGTCAATTACACATCACCCGACAACGGCATGACAGACCTTGCCGATGTTGAGTTCCAGGTGGCGCCCAATGCCCAGCTTACCAACCTAGCAGCATCGACCGGCTTTTTCACCGCTTATGATTCGGGCAATGGCTTTGTGACGTTTTTGGAAGACAACAACCCGGCCACGCCGCAGACATTCTCCAACACCTCCGCGACGTTTTCGTTCTCCAGCCCGCTGGGGCCTACCGTAGTACCATACGATGGGATGGATGGCGTTACCACCTACAACGGCACGCTGCTCGCGCCCGGCCTTGCCGCCGCGCCGGAACCGGGCACGCTAGTTTCGCTGGCCGCAGGCGTGCTTGGTCTGGGCCTTTTGGCCGTGCGTGCCCGCCGCCGGGCAGCCGTTTCCGCTTCTTAGGATAGAAAATAAGGACACTCCCATGAAACTCAAATTGCTGCTTGGGGCGACGGCTGCCCTCGGCGCGCTCGGCTTGTTTGCAGGCGGGACGGCATTGGCCTCCAGCCACAGCGACGCGCCGCTGATTAAACTCGACCCGCAGGCCAACCTGACGGACGTTTACGCCTTTATCCGGCAAGCCCCGAACAACGGCCCCAAATCGCTCGTAGTCGGGGTCGCCGTCCGTCCCTTTTCCGAACCCGGCGACGGCGTTACGTACGAGTCGTTCTCCGACGATGCCCGCTACAGCATCCACATTGCCAATCCCACCACGGGTGTTGAGCTGCAGCGGTACGATTTCAAGTTTTCGCCCGTCAGCAGCAACCAGGGCAGCTACAAAAACCTGAACACCATTCTGCGCTATGGACGCGGCGCAGACAAGAACGGCGGGCCGGATGTCGGCTCTATCCAGGATGTCGGCGACGCCCATCAGAACTACGTCCAGACCTACAGCGTGACCAAGGTCGTCGGCAATACGTCAACGACCCTGAACAACTCAGCGCTGATGGTGCCGCCCTACAACACGGGCCTCAATGCCACACCGTTCTACAACGACATGAACAAGTTTCTGTCCGACGGCACCACTCCCAACCCGAACTATGGCCGGGCCGTCAGCGGCGCGACTTCGCGCGCCACATTGGACAAGTACACCCGTGAAACGACCTATGACCTGCCCGGCGGCCAGACCGTCTTTGCAGGCGCTCGCGAGGATGGCTTTTACGCCGACATTCCCGGCATCTTCGACCTGCTGGACTCGCGCATTTTAAGCAACACCAAGGGCTTCGGGCTGGGACAGGATGGAACCGGCGTGGACGGCTTCAAGGGCTTCAACACGCTGTACTACGCGATCACAATCCCGCTCAGCCAGCTTCCCGCGTCCAGCCAGTATACGGGGCTAGCCCTCAAGAATGGGGCGGTCACGACCAGCATACAGACCGGCATCGGCGTTTATGCTTCTGTTTCCCGGCCCCGCATCACGCTGCGCAGCACGGCAGGCGACAACCAGTCGTCCGGCCCGTACATCCAGGTCAACCGCGAGGCCAACCCGCTCTTCAACGAAGGGCTGGTCGCCATCAAGGACAAAGACAACTACAACCGTGACCTGCCGACCAGTGACGCAACCAAGTACAAGACATATGCCCTGAACCCGGAACTGGCCGTGCTCATCAACGCCACCTATGGCACCAATTTCGCCACGACCGGGCGCATCGACCTGGCCCTGGTCTTCATCCCAGACGTGATCCGCGTGGAAACGACAGTTGCCCAGGCGCGCATCACGGGCGAGACCGGCTACAGCCGCTTGGGTGCTTTCGGCGGCGACGGCCTGACCAACAGCGCGGGAGACACGATCCCCGGCGGCTGGCCAAACGGGCGGCGTTTTGGTGACGACGTTGTGGATATTGCACTGACCGCCATCGCGAGCGGCCCGTCCTTTTCCAAGGTTACCTTGCTGGGCGACAACGTCAACAGCAACGACCAGATATACAACATGACCTTCCCTTACGCGGGTACGCCCAACGGCGGCACGCGCAACAGCAAAGACTCCGGCCCCAACGTCGGCGGTTAGCTTCGTCAGGACACGATGACCGGCGGCAGGGGACTTGTCCTCCGCCGCCGGTCATCCTTTTGTGGAAAAGACACTTATGAAGAACGCACTTCTCTTCAAGACTTCGGCGGCCCTGCTTGCGCTTTGCGCGATCGGCGGGGCGGCCTGGTCGGTCAAGCACGACCATGCCGGGTCTGCAAGCATCGCACCAGGGCCCACCTCGGCTTCCGCCGGTGCGTCCGCTTCCGACAGCGCGATCTTTGCCTCCATCCCGCCGTCAGCGGGCCAATCCTTGAGCGACAAGGCCATCGCCAAGTGGGTAGAAGCGGCGCGGCAGAACGACAAGGACGACAAAGCCTGGACAAACCTGGGTGACGCCCTGATGCAAAAAGCCCGCGAGACATTAGACCTGAGCTATTATGGCCGCGCTGAGCAGGCTTACAACAAAGCGCTCACGCTTAACCCTCACCGCACAGACGCACTTATCGGCATGGCATGGGTGAACAGCAGCCGGCACGAATTTGAAAAAAGCACCGAATGGGCAAACAAAGCAATTGCCGTAGACCCACAAAGCAATGATGCTTATGGTCTTATCGGCGACGCCGATGTAGAGATGGGCAACTATGATGCCGCATACACGCACTATCAGAAGATGCTCGACATCCGGCCCGATACGGCATCGTACAGCCGGGGAGCGCACCTGCTGGCCCTGACTGGCGACACGCGCAAGGGCGTTTGGCTAATGACCAAAGCAATCCGCACCGGCGCGCCTTACGCTGAGAACACGGCCTGGTGCCGCGCCCAGCTTGCCTTGATGCTCTACAACGACGGCGCTGTCCTGCCCGCCGAGCAAATACTGAGCGACGCGCTGAAGCTGGCCCCCAACAACTACTACGTGCTGTTCGCAATGGGCCGTGTCCAGACAGCCAAGCGGAACTATCCCGCCGCAATCAAGTATTACCAAAGGGCGGTTGCTGTTGTCCCGCAGCACGATGCCCTCGTCGGCCTGGGCGACCTGTACCATATCACCGGCCGTCAGGCGGACGCCGACAACGAGTATGCGCTTGTCGAGGCTGTCCACAAGCTGCAAAAGGCCAATGGCGTACGCGGCGACTGGCAGATGGCGCAGTTTGACGCCGACCATGACCGGAACCTGCCGGAAGCATTGCAAATGGTGCAGGAGGAGTACAAAACACGCCCGAATGTTTATGTCATGGATACCCTCGCCTGGTGCCTGTACAAGAACGGGCGCTATGCCGAGGCAAAAGTGATGAGCGACAAAGCCACAAGCCATAAAACGCCCGAAGCAGGTTTTCTCTTCCACGCCGGCATGATTGAAGCCAAGCTCGGCGACCGCATCGCGGCTGAAAAAGATTTATATCAGGCCCTCAGCCTGAACCCGAACTTCAGCGCAATCTACGCATCAGTCGCGTCACAGACCTTGAAGCAAATCGGCTCCGCCGCGCCCGACAAGCAGTTCGCGTCGGCCCATTAGAGAGGGCTGCGGCACAGCAGCGACCGGTCAATCTTTCTTGAGTTTATCCTGCCGTGAACGAGAGGCATTGCATGAAACCAATACAAAAAGCCTTCACACTGATTGAACTGCTCGTGGTGATCGCCATCATCGCGCTACTCGTTGCCATTCTCTTTCCCGTGTTCGCACAGGCGCGGGAAAAGGCGCGGCAGACCGCCTGCATGTCCAATGAGCGTCAGATTGCCCTGGCCGCCATGCAATACATGCAGGACAATGATGGCGCTTTGTACCATCACCACGAAGATTACGTCCTGGACGATGGCACGCACGTCAAGTGGATGCGCTGGAGCCAGGCGCGTACCTACCAGTTCCCCGACCATGTTGTGCGTCAGCCCCTTGCCAGCCCGCCGTCGTAGTTTAATGCGACTAGTAGGCCGAAGCCTCACAGAAATACACCCATGCAACTTCACAAACAAATGCGCGCTGCCGCACTGATGCTCCTGTCGACGCTTGGGTTGATGTTGTCCCTTGGCTTGCCCCTGCACGCGCATCCGATGGGCAACTTCTCTATCAGCCATTATGCCCGCCTGCAGCCGCAGACGGGAGTTGTCAAGGTCAATTACGTGCTCGACCTGGCCGAAATCCCAACCTTGACGGAGAAGCAGACCTTGGATGCCGACCACAACGGCGTCATCAGCCCTGCGGAAAAGGCGGCGTATCTAGCCGCGCAAACACAATCGCTGGGCCGTGGCCTGACGCTGACCGAGAACGGCAAGCCCGCTCCGCTCCGGCTGCTGGACAGCGACCTGCGCTTGTCGCCCGGCGCGGGCGGCCTGGAAACGATGAAGATCTTTCAGACATGGCAGGCTCCGCTGCCCCTGCATCAAGCCGCAGCGCGCGTGGCATGGAATGATCGAAACTATGCTACTCGTACTGGATGGAAGGAAATTGTCGCCGTTCCCGGCCCCGGCGCTGCCCTGCAAAACGCGTCTGTCTCGACCCTCGACCGCAGCCGGGGATTGAGCGTTTACCCCCGTGATGTTATTCCTCCGCAAGACACGGAAGCGCACTTCACTGTCATGCCCGGCGCAATGTCAGTGGCAGCCGCGCCGTCCGTTCAAGGCCCGGCCCGCAGTGCGACGCCGCGTGACGCATTCACGCAGGTCATCGCCCGGCGCAAGCTGACACCGGGAATTATTTTGTTTGGCCTGCTGGTTGCATTTGTGTTTGGGGCGTTCCATGCGCTCGCGCCGGGGCACGGCAAGACCATGGTGGCGGCTTATCTGGTCGGCTCGCGCGGCACGCCCAAGCATGCGGTCTTGCTGGGCATCATCGTGACGGTGACGCACACGTTTGGCGTTTTCGTGCTTGGCCTGGTCACGCTGTTCGCTTCGCAGTATATCGTGCCCGAAAAGCTGTACCCGGTATTGAGCGTTTTCAGTGGGTTGGCCGTTTTCGGCGTGGGCGTTTGGCTGCTCACAAGCCGTCTGCGCGGCGCGGCGGACGGTCATTCGCACAGCCATGCGCCCGGCCATGACCATTCTCATGAGGGGCCGGATGAGATTCACCTGCACTTGACAGACGCGGATACGGAACATGAATACGCCCACGCGCACGGGCTGGCGCACAGCCACGCGCATGACCATACACACGCCCATGACCATAGCCACACGCACGATCACGATCATTCGCACGGTCATGGCGAGCACTTGCATGAGCATGGCGGACACTCGCACGGTCATGGGCCTGGGCAGCACACTCACGACGTTCCTGAAGGCCCGGTGACGTTCAAGATGCTGCTGGCATTGGGCGTTTCCGGCGGGATTGTGCCCTGCCCGTCCGCGCTGGTCGTGCTGCTGTCGGCGATCGCCTTGCACCGAGTCGCCTACGGGCTAGTGCTCATCAGTGCGTTCAGTCTGGGGCTGGCATCGGTGCTGGTCGGCATCGGCCTGCTGGTCGTTTCCGCCCGCCGTCTGGCGGATCGCATCCCGGCAAGCGGCGTGCTCCTGCAGCGTCTTCCCATCGCCAGCGCCGCCGCAATTACGCTCATCGGCATCATGCTGGTGATCCGTGCCTTGACGCCGGGCGCGCCTTAAAACGAAGGACTATTGATGTACGGTTTTCGGCACTTCCGTCGGCCTGACACGAAGGCAAAGGCAATCCTTCTTTTGGCGTGTCTGGTCGCGGCGAACGCGCTTATCTGGCTGCTGACCTGGAGCGCGTCGCACCACTACGCCGCTTTGCTCGCTACGGGCCTGCTCGCGTATGGTTTCGGGCTGCGCCACGCTGTCGATGCCGACCACATCTCGGCTATCGACAACACCACGCGCAAGCTGATGCAGGAGGGAAAACGTCCCGTCGGCGTCGGCTTCTTTTTCTCACTCGGCCACTCCACCGTTGTCGTCATGCTGTGCGTGGGCCTTGCGTTTTCGGCAGCCTATGTCCAGACCCATTTGCCGCAATGGAAGAACATAGGCGCAGTCGCAGGCACTCTCGTATCTACCCTGTTCCTTTACGTCATCGGCATTATCAACCTGGTCGTGCTGTGTGACACCTACAAAGCCTTTCGGCAGGCATCTCAGGGGCAAAGTGAGGCAGACACGAACCTTGACGGCCTTCTTGAACGGGGTGGCTTGCTGGGGCGTTTGTTTCGTCCGGTGCTGCGCCTCATCAGCCACTCCTGGCAGATGTACTTTGTCGGGTTTTTGTTCGGGCTGGGTTTCGACACAGCCACCGAAGTCGGCATCCTGACAATTTCCGCACACTCAGGTCAGGCAGGGATGCCGCTGTGGGTGCTGCTGCTGCTTCCGGCCCTGTTCACCGTCGGCATGTGCCTCATAGACACGCTTGATGGCATTCTGATGCTCGGGGCTTACGGATGGGCGTTCGTCAAACCAATCCGCAAGCTTTACTACAACATGAGCATCACCCTGCTTTCGGTTCTGGTGGCCTTTGTCGTCGGCACCTATGAGCTGCTGCAAATTCTGGAAGCGCAATTTTCGCTGAAAGGACAATTCTGGAGTTTTGTGGACCGGATGAGCTTCGACAACCTTGGGTTCGTCATCGTCGGCACTTTTGTTCTGGGCTGGGGCTTGTCCGTGATAGTTTACAAGTGGAAGCGCTGCGAGCCGGCTTCTCGCGGGCCGAGCGCCTGAACCGGCCCTGTACAAGCAGGGGGCGGGGTTCGGGAGCGGAAAGCTGCACAGAAACCGATTGTGCGGCAGGCGCGAGGCGCTTTCCAGAGCGGCAGCCCGGCTGAGGGGCCGGATCAGCTTTGCCGTTTTCGGCAGGCAAACCGGCAGCTCGTCCAGCTTTTCTGCCCAAGCATCTGCGCCAAAAAGCGTCAAAACCCCCTTTGTCTCGGCAGGGGGCTTCTTTTTTGCTTCGTTCCTCGCCCGTCTTCTTTGCTTTCTCCCCGCGTTTTCGCCTCCTACCGACGACGGAACAAATTGTTCCGCCGTTGCTTATGGCTTGGTACGCGCTGGGAATGCCGGGAAAATGCCGGCGCAATGCAAAGGCAAACCGTACTGAGGGAACCTAAAAGCGCCTTTTTCTAAACGCTCCCAGGCTTTCCGTCTGAAGCGTGGGGGGCCTTCCCGCCGAAAGCTTCCAAACGGGCGCGGAGGGAAAGGTCGGCGGCAAGGGCGCTAAAAGCCTGCGCCTCGGCCTGGCGGCGGCAGTCGGTTTGCGCCGCCCTCGCCGGGGCGACAAAAAAGGTCGGCAGCAGAAACAGGCAGCAGAAGAGGAAGCTGAAAGTATGCATTCTTGACTTTGCAGGGCGTCCAATAGGGAACCTTGCTGCTAGGCGCAAAAACACCACTCAGGCCGCACAGCATCGCCTCAAAAACGACACAAGACACGCAGGGGGTGAAACCGGGAGTCACATGCAACTTTTTGGGCGCAGACGTGTCAAAATAGACATCAGCAAAGACTTATGACTGTCCCGCATCGCCTTGGCCTTACGACTGCGATCACGAACCTACCCCGTCTGGACCCGGACGTGGCACTGGTTCGTCAGTTCCGGGCGACCGGCGACCCGCGCGTATTTGAAACGCTGTTCCGCAAGTATCAAGGGCCTGTTTTTCATCTGGTCAGCCGGATGACGGCAGGCGAGGATGCGTATGACGTGACGCAGGATGTGTTTGTGCGCGCCCTGCGCGCGCTGCCGTTATTCAAAGGGGACAGCAAGTTCCGCACGTGGCTGTATGCGATCGCCCGCAACACGTGCTTGAACCACCTGCGCGACAGCCGGGTGCAGCGGGGCCATGAGGGCTACTCGCTGGACGATGACGGCGAGTCGGGTGAGGGCGGAAGCGGGCCGGAGCCGTCCGACCCGCAGGCGGATGTCGGACGCATCGCCGAGCAGCGGGAATTGCAAGGCATTGTAGACAAAACGCTGGCTGCTCTTTCGCCCGAACAAAGATTATTGATTACACTGCGCGATTTGGAAGGTCTCTCCTACGAGGAAATCGCCGAAATCACGGAACTGAGCGTAAGCAATGTCAAGTCCAAGCTGCACCGAGCGCGGTTGGCGTTCAAAACGCGCTTTGCGCCATTCCTCGCCCTGGTCGGCCCGGACAGCGAAATCCAAAGATGGACAGCGAAATCCAAAGATAATGATGAGGGGAAGTACTAAGTTGTGACCCGTGACGAGGCCCGAGATCTGTATTCGGATTATCTGGATAACACCCTAGATGACGTTCGCCGCGCGCGCCTGCTGGCTTTGTGGGACGCTGACCCTGCCGCGCGTGCAGACTTTAATGCGTTCGCCCGAACACTCAGCATGCTGCACGCCCTGCCCGCGCGCGAGCCGTCGCTGGATTTGTGGCGCGAGTTTGCGCCGCACATGGCCGCGTATGGGGCCGAGCGCAAGCTGAGCCTGCCTGCCCGCACAAAGCAGCGCTGGCAGCAGTTTCGCTCCGAGTTGAGCGCGGGTTTAATCTTGTGGACACATTCGCTCGCCTCGCGCACGCATGCTCGTTTGGAGCGGTATTTGCTGCGCGACCCCTTGACGCGCCATCGCTGACTGCTGCAAAAACCCTCGCTTATGACACAGAAAACTAATGTGTTATCGACAAAGACCGCCGATGAAAACCCTTAGCTTTCTTTTTGCTTTGCTCGCGCTGTGCCTGATGCCTGGCTTAAAAACGCAGGCGGACACCCCGCGCGTGGTCGTGGTTGACGTGCATGGGACGCTGTGGCCGGGCATGGCGACTTATGTTGCGTCGCAGATAGACCAGGCATGGAAGGGCGGCGCGGCGGGCATCATCCTGGATTTGAACACGGCAGGCGGAAGCGCAAACGCCGCCGGGATCATCACGACGGCCATGGAAAGCCGCGCGCGCAGCCTGCCGATTGCCGCCTATGTCCACGACAGGGCGCTGGGTGCGGGCACTTTGGTCGCTATTGCCTGCAAGACTTTGGCCCTGTCTCCTGCCGCTTCCCTGGGCGCTGCGGGAGAGGGAGTGTCCAAAACAGACCTGCGCAGCGCGGCGGAAGCTGGAGGGCGCAACCCTGCGATTGCAGCGGCATTTGTATCCGCCGATGCCGCCCTGCCCGCGCTGGGCATTCGGGCAGGCGACACGCTGACACTGACGGCTCATCAGGCCGCGTCCGTTGGGTATGCCGATGTGGTTGCCCCGGACACAACAGATGTCCTGGCGAAGATGGGGTTGGCCGGGGCCGCGCTTGTCCCTGTCCATATTGACGGCTGGACATCTGTGGCGCTGTGGGTCAGTCAGCCCTGGGCGACTATCCTGCTTCTTGCCCTGGGCCTCGCCCTGGTGGTAGTGGAGTTTCTGACATGGCACACGTGGGGGCTGGCAGGAATTGCGGGCGGCCTCTTGGTCGTGTTGATTTTCGCAAGCTACATCACGGTCGGGTCGGCGACCTGGGTCGGCGTTGCGCTGTTTATTATGGGGATTGCCCTCTTGCTTTTGGAAACGCACGTGTTTCCGGGGCATGGCTTGTCCGCCTTTGCCGGCCTGGTTTTGATCTTTCTCGGCATGTTTTACGCGCTGGGAGGAACACAAACCGGGGCGATTTATTCGGCGAGCGCCGCCCTGCTGACATCCATCGCCGTGATTGCGGCGTTCTTTTTATATTTGCCCCGCTCGCGCGTGTGGAACAAACTCGGCCAGCCGATGCGCCAATCGGCAAAAGCAGGCTACGTGTCGAGCGATGATTACACGGGCTTTGTGGGGCATGTAGGGACGACCGTGACCGCTCTGCGTCCTTCCGGTACGGCGGACGTGGAAGGCATCCGGCTGGCCGTGGTCAGCGAGGGGGACTTTGTCCCGGCAGGCGCTTCCGTGCAGGTGGTTCTCGTGCAGGGCAGCCGGGTCGTGGTGCGGGCGGCATAATGTCGCCAAAGCCATCGGGTACAATATAACCATGCCTCGCAAGCCGCCTGAACCCAAAGTCCCCAAGCCTGCCCCTGAGAAAAAACCGCGCAAGCCCGAGTTTTCCCCCACCCGCCTGCGCACATTTATTCTGTGCCCCATGATGTACCGTTTGGAGTATGTCGAGAAAGTCGGGCGCTTTTACCACAAAGCGCGGGCGGGTTTTACATTCGGCTCTACCCTGCATCAGACGCTGCAAAGCTTTCATGAAGCAGGCGGGGTCGCGGCTCTCTCGGCGGCTGATCTGGTGGCGAGCGTGGAGCAAAACTGGCAATCGCAGGGCTACACGGATGCCGCGCACGAGCAGCAGCACAAAGACGATGCCGTGCGCATTCTGGAAACGTACCATGCCGCGTCGGAAGCCCGCGCCGAAACAACCAAAGTCTTTCTGACGGAAAAGATGCTGAAGTGGGATATGGGGCCGTTTGTGCTGACCGGGCGCATCGACCGCATCGACGAGCACACAGACACGGGCGCACTGGAAATCGTGGATTACAAATCGGGACGCTTGGGCGTCACTGAAAGCGACGTCAAAGAAGCCCTGGCAATGTCTGTGTACCAATTGCTGACAAAGCGCAACTGGCCCGACCGCGCCGTCTTTGCTACGATCCATGCCCTGCGCGGCGGGGTGACGGCATCGGCGTCATACACGGACGACGAGATGGCGACGCTGGAAGAAGACACACGCGGCATCGGCCTGGAGATATTAGAAAAAGATTTTGATGCCGTGCGGCCTATCCCCCTTCCCGATGTCTGCCCGACCTGCGACTTTCTGCCGGTCTGCACCCGCTACTGGAACCGGCAAGGACGCCCATGGCGCGTGGAGCTAGGCCTAGACGAATAAACGCCCCTGCACTTTGCAGGGGCGTTTGCTTTGCGTACTGTCTCAGGCAGCGCGTTTAGCGCAGCACGGTAGAAGCCATGCGCGCAGGGGACCTTTGAGTGAGACGGGCGAGTTCAATGGGGTTTTGGACAGCAATCTGGAGGGTTTGTCCGGGAGCGAGGGGGGCGGAAAGCTGCAAATGATTTTCGTGCGCGATCGCCTGCACACGATCCGGCATGTAAGTTCCAGGGTCGCCGTAGCGGGCTGCGTAGCACCACAAGGTATCGCCCTTGCCGACATGCACGGACACGACAGGGGCGGGAGCGTGCAATGTACTGGCATACGCGGCAACGGCATTATGCCAAAGTGCGGACACGCCGGTGCAGATCAAAAACGAAAAAGCGCACACGACTGCCAAGCTCAGCATACTCCGCTGCCAGCCGCTGCGAGATTTGCGAACAGGAGCAGCAACAATGCGCGCCTGTGTGGGAGCTTGAGAAACGTCGCACAAAACAAGGTGCAAACGAGGCGTCCTTTCAAAAGAAGCGGCATTTTTGCTGTATTCGGAACCAAACTCAACTCTCACAGGAACCATAGTAATTTCTCCTCACCGTTACAAACATTCACAAACAAAGCAAACATTAGTTTGACTTAAACGCATTATACCAAACATACAGCCCCAAGTCAACTCATTTTGCCCACCTGTATGCTAAAACAAACAATTGTTTGAAGTCGTTCCCCAATAGTGGTATAATGAGGCTGATAGCACTCATTCGCACTTATTCCTCTTTTATTCCGGGAGACTTTATGCATACGCTTTCCGACAAACAACGACTCATCTTATCCGTCATCCGTAAATCCATTGAGCAGCGTGGGCAGGCGCCGACCGTGCGCGAGATCGGCGCACAAGTGGGCCTCAGTTCGTCATGTACGGTTAAAAAACATTTGGACACTTTGGAAACCAAGGGGTTTTTGAAGCGGGATCGGTACAAGCGCGCCATTGACTTGATGGAAAGCGGCGCGCCGGTTTCGCTCGGCAGGTCGGTGTGCGTGCCGCTGATCGGGCGCGTGGCGGGCGGCGCGCCTTTGCTGGCCGAGCAAAACGTCGTGCCGGAAATGCTGCCGCTGCCGATGGCTTTGCTGCGCCGGGGGGATCATTCGGGCCAAAACCTGTTTGCGCTGGAAGTGTACGGCAACTCTATGCAGGGGGCAGGGATCGGTGACGGCGATATTGTGATCGCACGCAAAGCGCAGACGGCTGAGGATGGCGATATTGTGGTCGCGCTTTTGGGTGAGGAAGCCACCGTGAAAACATTTCACCGGGAAAGCGGGGGCATGGTGCGGTTGCAGCCGGAAAACCCGGATTTCGAGCCGATTTACTCCAACGATGTTTCTATTTTGGGCACCGTGACAATGGCGATCAAACGGTTTTAGCGTCCCGCTCAAGCACCCAGCTTAAAAACGCCCTGCGCACTGCGCAGGGCGTTTTTGTTTGCCATCGGCAATAACTTGGATGATTGTTCCGCTTTTGCAGGGGCGCGGGCAGGAAAAGATGCCATGCGGCGTGACCCGACGGGCAGGCCGTTCTTGTTGGATTGCTGCCGCGTTTCCATGCATTAGCAAGCCGTTATCAACGACGGAACAAATCCGTCCGTCGTTGGTACGCGCTGGAAAAGACCCAAACAACGGCTTTGTCCGCGCAGGGTAAGAGGGTGAAAGAGCAGTTATCGGGTGCGGGTAAGCGCATAATCGGCCAAAGCCGACAGCGAAGCGCGATAAACCGAGTCGGGAAGCGCTTGCAGGGACATCTGCGCCGTCCGGACATATTGCCGGGCTATGGACAAAGTACGCGCGTAGCCGTCATGCCGAACGATGGTTTGGCGGACGGATTCAATTTCGGCGTCTGTCAGGGCCTCGGGTTCCTGCAAGACAGGCAGCAGGTCGCGGCGCTCCGCTTCGGAAACATCGGCCAGAGCTAAAATCAGCGGCAGGGTCATTTTGCCCTCGCGCAAGTCGCTGCACACGGGCTTGCCGGTTTCTTTGGGATCGCCGGTGTAATCCAGCAAGTCGTCGGCGATCTGAAAGGCGAGGCCGAGGTTTGCGCCGTAGTCAATCAAAGCCGCCAGCTGCGTCGTGTCGGCACACGCCAGCATGCCTCCGATCTCGCAGCAGCCGGCAATAAAGCCTGCTGTCTTCTTTTGAATAATCTTGCGGTACGTTTCTTGTGACGTATCCACATCGCCCTTGGCGGTGATTTGCAGCACTTCCCCTTCGCTCAGCCCGACGGTGACTTTGCTGAACACGCGGATCACGTCAATGTTGCCCTCGCGGGCTGCCAGGTAAATGCTTTTCGCCAGCAGGTAATCCCCGACCAGGACACTGATCTGGTTGCCGAAGGCGGCATTGGCCGTGGGGCGGCCACGACGTTCGGCGGCGTTGTCCACCACGTCATCGTGGATCAGGGATGCCATATGAATAAGTTCCGCCGCGCCCGCCGAAGCATGGATGGTCTGGACAGGGAACACGTTCTGCACGGCACGCGCCGCGAGGACGACCAGAGCGGGCCGCAGACGCTTGCCGCCCGCAGACAGGGTGTGGCCGGAGATGGCGTAGGCCGCGCGCACATCGGAGCGAATTTCTTCGTCCAGCAGCGCTTCCACGGCGGCCAGGTCCTGCTGCGCGCATTGAAGAAAGTCGACCAAGGGCGAGGGAAAAGGAGGGGTATCCAATGATCTGTGTGCAGTCGCAGGCATCAGCAATCTCACAATCTAAGAAGCAAAGCGTTTCGCTGTTGTTTTGCCCAACAATTCTGAAGTTTACAGCACCATCACTTGATGCCGATGCAGGCGCTCTTGGAAAGAGTGCTTTGGAACAAAGCCCAATACTTTGTGAAAAAAGCCGCGAACTCGCTTTGATTATACGCTTGTGCGGGAAGTTTTGTCAAGCTGCCAGGCGGGCTTTTGCGTCCAGCGGCAGCCCGGCCCACAGAAACACGAGAAAACATCAGGCAGAGACTTGCTTTCAGCATCATTTGGGTGTATAATGGCTCTATCGACGCGCGGGGGATTAGCTCAGCTGGGAGAGCGCCTGCATGGCATGCAGGAGGTCAGCGGTTCGATCCCGCTATCCTCCACCACACTTTTATAGTTACTTTGGCGTGATACAAAAAAGCCCTCCATGAGACCCATGGAGGGCTTTTTTGTTGCATTTATCACGTTAGCGGGCCAATCCCGTACGCTTGCGGGCTTTAACAGCCAGCACGCTCAGGCTCAGAAGACCAAGGCCGAACACGGCAAATGAAGACGGCTCGGGCGCAGCAACGGGGGCGACATCCAGATACGTGCCGCCCATGCGCAACTCATCAAAGTTGTAGGGGTACGCAGCGCCACTCGCATCCGAGCCGGATTGGAAACGGATTTCGTTAAACTGAAAGCCTGTCGTGTACACCTTATCCAGCACAGGGTTTTGGGCGATGTCTAGACCCGGTGTCGGGTCCACATACAACGTGACTTCCGTTGTCCCGCTGGCCGTGAAGCTGAAATGGGTGACGAGAAAATGGGTCTGCCTATCGGGCGCGGCAAGCGCGGACGAGACCACTTGCGGCGCACCGTCGGGGCCATTGACGCTGGTATTTTGGAAGCCGTAGGCATCTGTGCCATAAAGCACGCCGACAAAAAACTGCTCGCTGGCATTGAACAGGGACAAACCCGCATAGCTGCTCGCCATATCGGCAGTCGTATTGGATGCAAGGAACCCGATCCAGATGTCTTGATTGACTGCGCCGCCGTAGTTGCCGAAGTCGGTCGGCGGACGACGATACGCTCCCACATCACCGCCGACCGTGGTCAGCTTGCCGCCGCTGACAGCCAAAGTCTGCCCGCCTTGGCTAAACGACAAGCCGCCGCTGGTGACCTGGTCGGGAGTGGATGCATTGCTGCTTGTCCAATTCTTGCCCGCTTGCCAGCCATAGCCGCCGCTTTGCCCGGTAATCGCGCCGGGCGGGCCGGAGAAACCATCCCCGACAATCAGGGTGCTTTGGGCATGAGCCGCATGGGCGGCAAGCAGCAGGAGCAGGGCTGATAAAAAGCGTTGGGAAGGCATAGGGGCAACATCCTATTGAAGAAAGAAAGCGCCGCTTCCGGCACAAGGCAGGAAGCGGCGCTTTGTTGTCGTGAGAGAGTACGTTTACTGCGTGACGGATGCAGTGCGGCGGCGCGCGATGACCATACTACCGAGAGCCAATGCGCCCATCAGCAGGGGAACCATGGTGCCCGGCTCAGGAGCCGCAACCGGGGCGGCATCGACAGTAAAGAACTGGTTGCCGGCAATGGTGCTGAAGTTGACACTCGCCGGGCCAGCCAAGTTGTTTGTGTCGCCGCTGCCGATGCTGCCCAGCACTTGGTTGGACAAGAAGGACTGGCCAACGCCATTGACTAGACCGACGAGCTTCAAGGCACCTTGTGGGTTGCCCAAAGCAGCCAAGGGAATACCGAACTCAAGGCCACTGGTGACACCCGCTCCACTCGCCATTCCTGAATTCGATCCGCCGACACCTGCTGTGTTGGTGTCGTTGAATGCCGCTTGAATACCAAAGGGGTTATTGGAGCCGGAAGCGGCGGTGCTGAGAGTGCCGACCCCGCTGTCGACTGTGCCGGAGCCAAGAACCGTTCCAGCATTATTGTTGCCTAGGGTTTGCTCAGCTACGGTAAAAGTTCCGTTTTGGATACTGACCGCAAATGCGAAATTGGGGGAAACACCAGTGTCAAAGGTTAAGCCATTCGCCCCATCGAGGTTGCCGGTGTTATTAGTGGTATTCAGCGTATTTTGGCCGCCCCCTAGCCCGTTGTCGATAAACAAGTCATAAAAGTTGCCGTTTTCCTCAAGGTTGCCGGCAAGTGTCACATACAGTGTGCCATTTTGGATCACGCCGAATGCTTGGTCCAGCTCGGAGCCGCCACCGCCATCCGGGGTGGTGGCATTACCAAAACCCGTAGTTGAGGTCTGCACGGATCTGGCAGCGCCATAAGCGTTGTCGGCACTGCCATCCACGACGATTTGCTGCGTCGTTTGTGCCTGCGCGGCGAGCGGGGCGAAAAGAGCAGCGGCGGCGACTGCGGATACTAAGAGTGTGCGATTCATGGTGGATGTTTACCTTTCAAAGTAAAGCAAAGAAGCGGGCCGGGACAGCGTAAGCCGGCGCGGGGTGATAACACTGTGCTGCTTATAATTGCGGCGCAGTATAGGTCGTCCGCAGCCAGTACGCCGGTTTGGCATTGGCGGCGGGAGTGTTGTACGAGCGAATCTTCCATGTATACCACCCGGTACGGCTGGCCGTTGCCGCAACCGAGGCAGGCTGAGCAGTGTTCTGCGCGTAGCTGCCGGAAGCGGCTTTCGCCCCGGCCGGGTCGTCAAGTTCCAGATAAACGCTGGTGACCGAGGTCCAGTTTGCAGCATCATAATACAGTGTACCCAAAATTGGTTTGCCTGCCGCAGCCCATATGCGGCATATCTGCACGGTCTGCGTGTTGTCGGCGGGCTTGATGTCCAAATCCTGTGCCCCGGCGTATTCCTGCGTGGTGCTGGCACTTGTTACGGGGAAGCTGCCTCCGTAACCCTGCCACGAGTAGCACACATAGCCGCCGCCGTTGGTGTCGACGGGAATGGTGATAGTCGCCTGGCCGTTGCCGTTTGTGCGCACATCGGGCTCATGCCCTGTGTAGTCGTGCAGCGAGACATTGGCCCCAAAATTGGTTTGCACGGTGACGGTGCGGGCGGAACCGCTGTTGTCGCTGAGGCCGACCAGCAAATCGCGCCCGTCATTGCCGCCTAATCGTTCATATGCAAAAACCGTGCCGTCTTTCCAGCGCTGCTGGGTTGGGCCGCCGGCTAATTTTTCGTGGATCCAGACCAGGTTGTTGATCGGCGCTTTAAGACCGTAGCTGCCCGCATCCGTGCTCCAATCTCGGTAAAACACGCACGGATAACCTTCCGCTGTTAAGATCAGCGCATAGCCGAGCATCTTGTTTTGCGTGACCGGGCTGGAGCTGTCCGTATCATGGTTTTCCACAAATGTGACCGCGCCGCCGGGGTTGACCCCTGCCAAGCCCGCATGGTCGAGCAGGCTCATGTTGTATGAGCCGTTGCTGTTGCACATGGCCTGGATTTGGCCGCGCAGGGCAAAGTCAAATGCGCTGGCCCGGTTCTGCATCGAGCTTTGAATCCAGCCGTTGACTGTGCTTACATTGGTGTCGTAGAACTCGCCGACAGCGTACTTGCCCTGCATCGCACCGTAGTTCAGGAACGGCAGCAGCCAGTCGGTTGAGATGCCTTTGACATCGTCCAGGCGATAGCCCTGCACGTCCAGGGCTTTGGTCATCCAGTCGCCGGCTTTTTCTAATCCCTCATAGGCGTATCCCTGCCCATCGGCCCCTTTGAAACCATTAATCGGGGCAAGGTCACGCCCGAATTGATAGGCGTAGTCGTCGCCGGGATTGGGGACATCCGGGTCTTCCGGCAGGTTGTTGGCGCTGAACGACCAGTGAAAATCCCCCGGCCCCTTTTGGAAGCGTCCCGCATTGGCATTGCCGTAGGCATCTGCGTAGTGAAAATTAAACTTGCCGTCATCGCCGCTGCGATGGTTGTCCACCACGTCCAGGATAATATCCAGGCCGTTCGCCCGCAGCATGGCGCAGCAGCGCTCCAATTGTTCGCGCGTTCCCCAGCGCGTGGTCACCGTGCCGGCTTCATTTTTTGAACCCAGGTCGTAGTCGTCAAACGGGTCGTAGCCGTTGGAATATCCGCCCGCCGCGCCTTTCAGCGTCGGGGGGATCCAAACTGCGGTGAACCCGGCGAGACGCAGAGCGTTGGCTTGTCCCGCGAGGTTGTCCCAGAGCCAGGGTGCGCTGCTTGTTCCTGCCGCCGGGCTGGGCGCATCCTTGTAAAAGCCCTGCATCATCACGCCGGCATTGGCCGCCGTGGCGCCCAGCATGGCAAAAACTGCAAAAGCAATAGCGGATGCTTGACGGCGAGATTTTGCGCTGCGCGACTTCTTTGTGCGTATCATGCTTCCTCGCTGTATGCACTCGACCTAGGACACCCTAACCCATGGGGTCACGAAACTTGTTTATTCTATCAAATTAAAGAGTTATTGTCAAGAGCACAAAAGGACTATTTTGGGCCAGACGTAAGTGCGCACACGGAAACAGGTAATAAAGCGGGGGGAAATCGCGAAACAATCGGGAGAAATGAGCGAATGGAAAAGGCAGCAGGCGGGACAGTTTCTTCCAAAGCATGGCGGAAGCCCGGCGGCGTCCATTCGTCTTTGGTAAAGAGAGCTGCGCTGCGAGGTTCACGAAGGCATAGCCGCGTTTCTGCCGGGGGTTTTTTGGCCCCGGTTCGTGTTCGCCTCGCTCCGTGCGCCCTGCTTTCGCGTTGTTTAGGCGTTTCCAGCCTGTACCCGAGGCTTTGCGACGACGGAACAAATTGTTCCGTCGTCGGTATGCGCTTAATCAGCCGGAAAAGCGCCGGGGCAATGCCGGGGCAGCACGGCGGGCACGGCCTTGCGCAAGGAGGTCTTAGCGCGTCAGCACCGCGCCCGCGCGGGCGGGCAGCGTGAGCGTGATCTGCCCATTGTCGACGCGGGCATCGTTGACAACGCCCAGGTGATCGGTGAGAGCGGTGCCGCTGGGCCAGGTCACCGGGGTGATGGGGAAGGTGATGGTGGCGGGTTTGGCGGCGTTGTTGAGGGCGACAATCGCGGCATCCGTACCCAGGGTGCGGGCGTAAACGTACTGCTGATCGGAGACATACAGCGTCGCAAGCGCGCCCTCGCGCAGAGCGGGCGAAGCGGCCCGCAGGTGGGTCAATGTCTGCACATGGGTCCAGATGTCCTGCTCGGACGGAGTGCGCCCCTGCGCAGTGAACGCATTGGCCGTGTCGCCGGGAAAGCCGCCGGGAAAATCGCGGCGGCTGTCGGGGTCGTTGCCGCCGGGCAGGGCCAGCTCATCGCCGTAATACAGCATGGGAATGCCGCGCGTGGTCAGCAGAAATGTCTGCGCCAGCTTCAGCCCGTCCAGAGTGGCGCCCTTTTCGTTCATAAAGCGGTCGACATCATGGAGGCCCAGAAACGTCATCAAACGCTCCGGGTGCGGATACAGCGAATCGTGGCTGAGTATGGAAACAAGATCGCGCAGCGATTGGCCCTGCGCAAAGGCCCGGCGAATGGGATAGTACAATGGAAAGTCGTAAAGAGATTTGACCCCTGTGTCGATGCCGTCGAAGCGCGCCTGCCCGCCCTGAAAGAACGAAGGGATAGTCACATCGCCGTTGTACACTTCGCCGACGGCTTCCACATGGGGAAACTGGCGACGCAGGGCCGCGCTCCACTGCTGCATGAAGGCGCGCGGGACATACGCCATGGTGTCTTCGCGGACGCCGTCAAAGCCCGCCATGCCCACCCACCACAGCGTGTTTTGGATTTCGTAGCGAGCCACTTCGGGGTCGTTTTGGTTGAGGTCGGGCAGGATGTTGATAAACCAGCCTTCCATGGTCGCCTTTTGCATGGCGGGTGTGGCGTGCGGGTCGACCAACGTGGGGATGTCAAACGTGTTGACCAGATGGTTGGCGAGGGTGCCGTTGAACCAGGTCGGGGTCGGCGGGTCGGTCGCCCAGGGATGGTAGGGACCGGTGTGGTTTGCGACTTCATCCTGAATCACTTTGATGCCTGCGGCGTGGGCTTTGCTCACCAAATCCTGCAAGGACGCCATTGTTCCGAAGTGGTCTTCCACGCCGTAAAAATCGACCGCTCCATAGCCGTGATAATCGGTGATTGGTTTGCCGTTGTCGGTTTCGCGGGTGTTCAGGTGGCTGACGTTTTGGTACACGGGCGTGATCCAAATGGCGGTCACACCAAGGCTTTTGAGGTACGGCAGGTGGTTGATAATGCCCTGAAAATCGCCCCCATGGTAGTAGTGATTGTTGGCGCGATCGTACAAGCCGGGCGAAGTCGCAGGGTTGTTGTTGGACAAGTCACCGTCGCTGAACCGGTCCGGCATAATCAGATAAACGACATCATCATCTGAAAACCCCGCGAACTTCCCCGCAGGATTAAGCGCCGGCAGCACGTCAAAAGGGGTATGGGTCGTGCCCTGCGGGGTGGTGACAGTGAGGGTGCGCGCGCCGGGCGCGGCATGAGGGTTGATGGTGAGATCGCAAAACAGATAAGTTCCGGCTGCGCTGGTCTTGATGTTGGAAGCGCGCAAGCCCGCGCCGCTTGCAGTCACCTGCGCCCCGGCGAGATGGGAGCCGCGCAGCAGCAAGCGCACCGGGTTGACAGTGTGGCCGACCCACCAGTTCGGCGGGTCTACTTTGGTGACTTGCGGCCCCTGCGCATGGCAGGCAGCGGAAACAAAAACAAAGGCAAACAAGAACAAAGCGCGGCGTCCCGACAAAGCGGCGCGTACAAAGAGGGTCATAAGCATGGCTTTCCTTCCCCACACGGTTGGGTAAAGCCATTATAAATAAATATTTTCTCTGTGTCAACACTTGCCGGGGGAATTCTCGGCACCGCGCCGCCCCAACATCCGCGCCAAATTAGTAGCCCTTTACCAGACGCAAAAAGTTTTCGCGGTCGATGGAGCGGGTGGCGGCTTCTTCAAAAGACACGACCCCGTTTTTGTGCAGGTCGCACAATTGACGATCCATGGTCTGCATGCCGTACTGCTGACCGGTTTCTATGACCGAATAGATCTGGTAAGTCTTGCCTTCGCGGATCAAATTACGGAGGGCGCTGGTGGCAACCATGATCTCGATGGCGGCAACGCGTCCGCCGCCCAGCTTCGGCAGCAACTGCTGCGCAACTACGGCCTCCAAACTGGTGGAAAGCTGAATACGGATCTGCTCCTGCTGATGCGCTGGGAACACGTCCACGATGCGGTCGATCGTGGCCGGGGCCGAGCGGGTGTGCAGGGTCGCAAAAACCAGGTGGCCCGTTTCCGCCAGGGTGATAGCCGCCGAAATGGTTTCTAAATCCCGCATTTCGCCGACTAGGATCACGTCCGGGTCTTCGCGCAGAGCGGCGCGCAAGGAGTTGTTGAACGAGTCCGTATCGGTACCGAGTTCGCGCTGGTTGACCATGCTTTTCTTGTGGTTGTGCAGGTACTCAATCGGGTCTTCAATGGTGAGAATATGGCAGTCGCGCTCCGTGTTGATGATGTCAATCATGGACGCAATCGTGGTTGACTTGCCTGACCCGGTCGGCCCGGTGACGAGAACCAGGCCGGAGTGCTTGCGCGTCAGCTCCCTTAACACCGGCGGCAGCTTGAGGCTCTCCATGCTGGGCACGCAGTTGGGAATAACGCGCATGGCGCACCCGACCGACGACCGCTGCCGGTACACGTTGAAACGGAACCGTCCTATGCCTTTGACCCCGTAGGAAAAGTCCAGTTCGTGCGTGCGCTCGAACTTCTGTATCTGGTCGTTGTTGAGAATGTCGTATACGATACGCTGCGTGTCTCGTTCCTGGGCGGCTTCGTAGGGCAGCGGGACAAGCTTGCCGTCTTTGCGGATCATGGGCGGCAAAGCAACGGACAGGTGCAGGTCGGATGCGCCCGCACGCACGGTCATGCCCAGCAACTCTTCAATGTGCGCATCGGATAGGGAGCGCGTTTCGCCGGTTTCAAACGCGCGGCTGTCACCGTTCAGCGGCTCTTCAAAGGTGTCGATCTGGCCGGGCAGGAAGTTTTTCAGCCCTGTGCCCGTTTCGGTCGCGCTGGCATCGCTCAGGCGGCTCACGTCGCTGCCGCCCAGGCTGTGGATGGGCGCGGGCGAGTCGTCGTCCCCGGCGGATGCCCCAATCCCAAAGCTGTGGCTTGTAAACCCCGACGCGGACGGGGTGGAGGGCGGCCTGCCGTCTCCGCCCTTGGCGAACGGCAGCGGCGTTTCCCCGCGCGCTTTAGCGGCGGCTTCGGCGGCTTCGGCTTCGGCCCGCGCGGCCAGCAGCAAGTCTACGCTGTCGAAGGTGTCGGCCAGCTGCGTGGCGAACACATTGATTTCGTCGCCCGCCGCCCCGGCAGCGGCAGGATTGGCCGCGCTCAGCGGCAGCAGGTCATCATTGTTCACGAACATCGGGTGTCTCCCTCGGTTTGGTTAGTGTTCTTTTGGCGTATCTTCATGGGCGGCATGTCAGCCCAGGCACATTTGGGACCAGCCTTTGGTCAATTCCAGGCGGCAGGCGGCGATCAAAGACGGCAGCGACTCGCCTGTCAAGCGCAGCAACGGCAGGACTTCCATGGCGCCGATGCACAAGCCCAGGCAGTCCGGGTCATCGGCAGGGCTGCGGGTCAATGCATGCGCGATCTCGCTGGCGAGGCTGACTGTGGCAGTCAAGTGCGGGTTGATCTGGGCCGCACGGGGCGTATGGTGGAACGCGATTGCTTCGCACAGGGCAGGCGGCAGGTTCCACTTCTGGGCCAGCGCGGCTCCAATCATGCCATGCCCGAGGGGCAAAAGATGCGCTTCCACCTCGCAGTAGCGCACGCCCTCGCGCTCCGCCTGGGCCACAAGCGACATATACAGGTCGTGACGGCTGTGGTCCAGCGCCATTTTGCCGATGTCATGCAGCAGGCCCGCCGTGAATGCTTCTTCGCCCCCAAAACTCTCATGCACGGATGGCGGCAGCAATGTGGTCAGGGTGCGCGCGCATTGGGCCGTATCCAGCGAGTGACGCCACACGGCCCGCCGGACAAGGGCATCGGCATCGGACTTGCCCATAAACATGGCAAATGTCGTGACGGCCATGGCGAGCGTGCGCACCGACTTAAATCCTAAAAAGACGACTGCTTCGCGCAGGGACGACAAGCGCCGGGGCATGCCGAAATAAGCCGAGTTTGCCAGTGTGAGTATCCTCGCGGCCAGGGCGGGGTCGGTGGCAATGACCCGCTCCAGGTCGGACGCGCTGGCTCCGGGGTCGCTGCTGAGTTCTATCACGCGCAGGACAACCTGGGGCAGTGCGGCCATCTCGCCCGCATCGGCGAGTATCTGTTCCAAAGTGAATGGTTCGGCGGTGAGTGTGGTCATTGGTCTTGCTTTGTGCGTGAATGTTCACCTGAGCTACACGAATGTACCATGCCCTTGAGGGCATGGTTTTTCTGGTGCCTGCATGGGTCACCTTCTCTTGCTCCCCTACCCCGCGTAAATCACGCGCAGCGACTCTTCCAAAGTCGTGATGCCGAGCAGTATCTTTTCCATCGCGTCGTCTTTCAAGGTGCGCATGCCCGCTTCAATCGCCGCTTCGCGGATGGCATACGACGATGCCCGCGCCAGTATCAATTCGCGCACTTTGTCCGTAATCGGCATGAGCTCATACACGCCCACGCGGCCTTTGTAGCCCGTCCCCTTGCACGTGTCGCAGCCCCGGCCCCGGTAAAACGTCACTTCCCCTTTGTCTAAAATGTCTAAATTCATGCCCAGACGCTTGATCGCATCGCGCGGGGGCGTGTACTGCTCTTTGCACTTGGCGCAGACCGTGCGCAGGAGACGCTGGGCCATGACCCCGACGACCGAGCTTGCAATCATAAAACTTTCAATGCCCATGTCCAGCAGGCGGGCGACCGCGCCGGGCGCATCGTTGGTGTGCAGGGTCGAGATGACCAGATGCCCGGTGAGGGCCGCTTCAATCGCGATCATAGCCGTTTCCTGGTCGCGCATTTCGCCGACCATGATAATGTTGGGATCTTGACGCAGCATGGAGCGCAGGCCCGACGCGAATGTCATGCCCGCGCGATTATTGACCATGGACTGCGTAATTCCCGAAAGCTCATATTCCACGGGGTCTTCAATGGTCAGGATGTTTTTTTCGCCCGAGTTGAGCTTGGATAAGACGGAGTACAAAGTGGTCGATTTGCCCGAACCCGTCGGGCCTGTGACGAGGATAATGCCGTACGTGCGCTGGATCATGGACTCGAACATGTCATACGTGTAGGGCAATAACCCTAATTTATTGAGGCCGACCGAGATGTTGGACTTGTCCAAAACGCGCATGACGATCTTTTCGCCAAAGACAGCAGGCAGGGTCGAGACGCGAAAGTCGTACGGCTTGCCTTCAATCGTCGCGGAAATGCGCCCGTCCTGCGGGGCGCGCTTTTCGGCAATATCCATGTCCGCCATGATCTTAAAGCGGGACGTGATCGACGCCTGCGCTTTTTTGGGCAGGGTCATGCCGTCTTGAAGAATGCCGTCCACGCGGTAACGAATGCGCAGGCAGTCTTTGGCCGGCTCGATATGAATGTCGGAAGCTTTGTCCGTGATGCCGCGCGAGATAATCATGTTGGACAGGCGCACGACAGGCGCTTCGCCGCTGAGTTCTTTGAGCTGCTCGATGGTAATCGCGCCGTCATCGTCGCCCGCCCCGTTGGTAATGGAAATGCTCGCCTCGTCAATGTCGCGCATGACATGGGAGACGGCTTCGGTGACATTGACTTCGGTGCGGTAGTTGGCCGCAATCGCCAGCAGAATGTCTTCTTCGGTCGCAATGACCGGTTCCACTTCCAGGCCCGTAATCAGGCGTATCTCGTCAATGGCGAAGATGTCCAGCGGGTTCTTCATTGCCAAGGTGATGCGCCGGGCTTCACGCGTAATGGGGATGACTTTGAACCGGCGGGCCAGCTCCTGCGTGACGGTGGACGTGACATCATCGGGCACGCGAATGTCGGTGAGGTCTTGGTACGGCACGCCCCACTGCTCGCCCAGGCAGCGCACCCGGTCGCGCTCGGTAATCAAACCCATGGACACCAGCAAGTCGCCAATCTGCTCCTGGGACTTGAGCTGCCGCTGCTTGTCCAGCGCCTGCCCCAATTGTTCCGGGGACACCAGGCCGCTGGACACGAAAATTTCGCCGATAGTTGCCGATTGCATGCACTGCCCTCTAAAAATCTTAGGACGCCGTCACAGAATACACTGATTATCGGCAGGGGGGGCGCAAAACAGGAGGGCGGGTCTGCGGCCAGACCTGTTAATTTTGCGGGCTGTTTCGGCGCGCGGAGGCACGGCAAGTCAGGGGCGTTCTTGGCGTGTTGCCAGCGCGTTTTAATCGCTTATCAAGCGTATACCGACGACGGAACGATTTGTTCCGTCGTTGCAAAGCTTGAGGTACGGGCTTGCAAAGCGGGAGAAACGCGGAAGCAATGCGGGTGCCAGGAGAAGAAGCCCCCCCGCCCTGTTGCCCGCTGCTGCACTGGCAGACCTGGAAGGCTGCACTGGCAGACCTGGAAGGCCGAGGCCTTGCGAGTAGGGCCAAGTTTGGGGAGCCGGAGTAGGACAAGGGCCGTGCCTATCAACAGTTCCTCGGAATGGTGCGGTCACTTTCCCTCTGGCTCCCCAAAATTGCGGCAGGGGGGCTTCCCAAAAACCAGCCGTCCAACGGTCAAATCCGTTGGGCGGCTGGCGTTTGCGGGCGATCACTCAGAACAAAGCTTACGCAGGGTCTTTCTGAATGGAGACTTTGATAAAGATCACCACTTCGTTGTGCTTGCGGGTGTGCTGGGTATCCCGGAACAACTGGCCGAAGAAGGGCAGGTCGCCCAGGATCGGCACTTTGTTGATGTTTTTAATATCCGTGTCGCTAATCAGGCCGCCGATAGCAATCGTCTCGCCGTCGCGCACGCGCAGGGTCGTGGTGGCCTCGCGGGTCGTGATGTCCGGCAGGGTGGCCCCGCCGATAGACGGCGCGAAGGTGACCGAAGACACTTCCGGGTGGATGTTGACGGTGATATAGCCGTCATTGTTGACTTTGCCCGTGACAAACAGCTTGATGCCTGCCGCGACGGTCGCCGTAGTGATGTTCTGCCCGGTCGGGCCGGTCGTGATGGACGACACATAGGTGATGTTGTCGCCGATAAAGGCGGCGGCAGGCTGGCCGTCAATGGCCGAAATGTTGGGCTGAGACAGCAGCTTGGCATCGCCGGTCTGGTACAGCGCGTCCAATCCTACCTTCACGAAATTGGTCAGATAGCTGCGCCCGAATGCTCCCAAGCGTAAGACACCGCCTTTGGGCGCGGGCTGGTTGTCCGGCGTTCCCGCAACAGTCCCGACCTTGCCCGTGATGGGGTCAACCTTGCCGCTTGGGTCGTTTACAGTCCGGTTCAGCAGCTCGCCGATAGAAAGACTCGCACCGCTAAAGTTATAAGTCAGGCCAATGTTCTTGATATTGTTCAGATTAATCTCGGTGACTTTGGCTTCATAATTGATCTGTGCGGGACGCAGGTCAATAGTCGCCAAAAGCTGCTGTGCGCGGGCAATATCACCGGCGCTGCCCGACAGCAGCAGGGCATGCGTGGTCGGCTTGACCGCGACATTGCCCACAGTAGCCGTGACCGCCCCGCCGGGCGCGACAGAGCCATAGGAAGTCGTGGTGGAAACTGTGCCGCCCGCATCGGCCGTAATGGGAGCCTGCAAATTGAAGCCCTGGGTCGGCGCGGGCGTGACAATCAGGCCCGGCACAAAGCGCGCCAGCACGTTCTGCAAGTCATCCGCCGACACGTACTTGATGTTGTACATGACCGTCTCCGACGACGCGATGTTTTTGGACAAAGCCGCCTCGGACTGCGCGACCACCTGCCGCACCTGCGCCAGCTGCGAGGCCGTCCCGCTGACGATTAAAACACCGCCCTGGCCCGATGTTGTTTTGCCGGGCGTCACTTGCAATGTCGGGATCAATTGCTTGATGATGCCGCTCAGGTCATCCGGGTTGGAATAAAGGTACGGCAGCACGGCGGTTTCGACCGGCGCGACAGCCCGGCCTTCCGCCGTGAGATTGGCAATCGTAGCAGGCGACCCGATCACATAGGTGCGCCCGATTTTGGCGTATTGGTAGCCCGACAAGCGCGTGACAAGGTCCAGCGCATCTTCCAGGGACACATGGGCCAGCGAAACCGTCACCGTCCCTTTGACATCGGCCCCCGACACGATGTTGACATGGGTCTGCATGGACAGGGCTTTGAGAACGTCGTTGATGTCGGCGGCCACAAAGTCCAAAGTCACATCGTCCGGCCCGGCGCACGTTTTGGGGGAGGGTTTATGCCCGAGGCCTAATGCTTTGCGGGCATGAACGGGCAGAGGATGAGCCGACGCGGGCGCGGTAAAGCTGGGCGCGGCAATGCCCAGCAGGGCCAGTGCGGGCGCGAGGGCCAGCGTGCGCAAAGATATTTGAAAGCCGGCACGAGTGCGCGGCGTGTCGTTGGATAGCATGTCTGAACTCCTTTTCGGACAACAAGCGAAGAAATCGGGCATCAGGATGCCACACCCAGGGCGCGCAATGCTCGCAGCAAAGCAGCCCGCGTGTGCACATCGTATTTGGCAAAGCTTTCGGCAACCAGGCCGTTTCGATCAATCAGGTAAAATGCGGGCATATCCGGCGCATGGTACAGGCCGACCGCGACAGACGCATTGCTGATATTGGGGTCGTACAGCTGATCATACAAGCGGCGGCTGCCGAGGGTCGCGAACGCGCCGCGCATGGCGGGCAGGTTGTCCCACGAGTTGACGTTGAGGACGGTCAGTCCCCTGCCGCCGTAGGCCATTTGCAATTGATGCATCTGCGCCAATTCTTCCCCCGCGCCGTCCACCCACGACGCCCAAAAATGCAGCAGCACGACACGCCCATGCAAGTCCGACAAGGCGACACGCGGGCCGGACAGCGTCGGCAGCGAAAAGTCGGGTGCGGCGCTTCCCACGGGGAGCAGGCTGTCCAGGGTGGACGGCGTATATTGCGCCACGGTGGTTTTGGGCGTACGCAGCGAAGCCACGGTGCGGACAACGGGATGCATTGCCGGCTGTGCCGCCACCAGAATGGGACGCGCTGCCGGGCGTACTGCCACCAGCAGGGAAGCAGCCTGCGGGCGAGCCGCAGCGACAGCAATGGGGGCATGCCACTCGCCGCGCGCATCGGCGACTTTAACAGTCGGCAAGCGCAGGACGGGGCGGACAACAGGAGCCGCCGACGCCACAACGAGACGGCGGGCAGGCAGCGCCGACGCCGCAAGCACAGGCCGAGCGGCGGGCGCAGCAAACTTGGAATGCGCGGGAGCGGCCCGCGAAATGTCCTGGGGCAGTGTGGGCAGCGCAAGCCGGGGGGACTGATACCCACCGGGCGCGGGAGCCGGAGCAGGCAAAGCCGGCGCGGGAGGGACAAACGCTGGGGCCGACACTTTGGACACGGCGTGTTTGCCCGGCGCGCCTCCCAGGGGCAGCGTGAAAGCCGACTTGCCCGCCCGCAGCACGACAAACGAGCGCGTCACCTGGGCGACTTGGAATTGGTCGTCAATCAAGTCCCCCTGTTTGACAAAGCGGCGGGTTTCGCCGCTGCGCAGGATGGCGATATGCTCCGACCCGCTTTGCAGCACACCCGTGACTGTCCAGGCAGGAGCAACAGGCAGCGGCGGCAAGGAAGCTGTATTGCGGCCTGCACTGGGAGCCACGACTGTGGGAAACGGCAGCGGCGGCGCGGCGGGAATGCTGACACCCGCAGGCGGCAGGGCGCGCAGGCTTGCCAAACGCGGGCCGGGCGCGGCGGCAGAGGCCACGGCTCGCACGGACATGGCGGGACGCATGGCAAAGCCCACAGGACTGCTTGCCACGGCAGGCGCAAACGGATCACGCAGAACGGCAGCCGGCATGGGGGGAGCGGCGGCCACGGTCACGCCGGGGGCAAGTGTGCCCGGCGCTGTTTTTGCGCTTCCATCAGACGCGGCGGCGGCGGGCGCGGGGGCCGGGCCTTTGGCGGATACCGAGCCAGTGAAAAACAGGGTCTTCGCGAAGTAGCCGAACAAGCCGAGCGCGAGGACGGCGAGAACCACTACCTGCGGGATTTGCTTTTTGTCGAGTTTCTTCATCCTCGTCTCCTTGCAGGGGGCTGACTTCAGTCAGGCCCCGAAATTACATAATCTGAATGCCGGCTTCGGCGTGGGCATGGGCGGCTTTGGAAGCGCCGACGGCACTGGCGGCGGCATGTCCCGCGGCGTCGCCGACCATGTGGGTATTGGGCAGGAAGCCCTGGCCCACGGCTTTGCCGGGCACGCCGGCAGGAGCCGGGCCGGCTGCGGCGGCCACCGCGCCAGGCACGCCGGATGCTGCGGGAGCCGCGCTGTCATGGAACACAAAGGCGGTCAAATGCAGCTTGGTGCTGAGCGTTGGGCCGGACGCGCCGGGAGCCGAGGAAGATGCCGAGCCGGGGCTGATCTGCGCGGCGTCTACGGAAACAATCTTGGGAAACTGGGTCAGGCCGTACAAAAAGGCGACGGTGTTGGCGTAGCTGCCGGTGACATCCACATCGATGCCCAGAGTATCGTAGGGCGGAGGCGGCGCTTTCTTAGTGGTCGTGTCTGAAGACGAGGCGGACGAGCTGTCGGCAGGGGCGGCAGGTTTTGGCGCGGCAGGCGCGGTGATTGCGCCGGGCCGGACGGCATCTACGGTGAGATGGGTCTGCCCGGCCAGATTTTGCAGCTGCTGCAACAATGTCGGCACGTAAGATTTTGCGCTGACCGACGATTCGAGAAACTGCGCGCGGGCTTTGGTGGCAGTGTAGGTGGCGAGTGTGCTGTCGTAGCGCTTGGCAATCTGCTCGTTGCTGCCCACTTTGGCTTCTTTGTCGCGGGCGCTGTTTTGCAGAGCGCCGATGCGCGCATTCATCAGCAGGAGAACGGCCACGCCGGTGACCAGGGACAGACCGGCGATAATCATCAGGATCTGGGTGACACGGGACATGCTGGGGGCCGCTGCCGGGCGGGCGCTGTCAGGATTTTTTGGCATCGTTTGCTCCTGCCAGGGCGGAAGGCTCCGGCTTCAAGTGGACGGTCATTTGAAAAGCGACCGTGCTCAGGTCGCCGGTCTTTTGCTGCTGCACAAAGGCCAGATCGACATGGTCCAGGCCGGGGGATTGGTTCATGCGCAGCATCGCTTCCCCAACTTGCGACTGATCCAGGGAAACGCCGGAAAGCTGGACGGTGGGGTCGGTTCCCGACGCGCTGCCGGGCGCGCCGCCGCTGCCCATGGCGGCCAGCGAGGTCAGCCAGGCTTTTTGAGGCAGGCTGCCCGTAATCGCCGACAGGTTGCTGTACCAAAACAGCGTGTCGGCCTTGGCGCCGTCCAGGGTGACCACTTTGGGGGTCAGCACTTGAGTTTGTTTTTCCAGGTCGTCAATGGCGTTGACTTTCGGCTCCAATTTCTGGATTTGGCCTGATAAATCGGAGATGCTGCCGCGCACATTGACCATGTGCAGGTACATCACGCTGGTGGCGACCAGGACACAGCCGATTTCGGCGCTGATGCCGTACACCAATTTGCGGACATTCATTTCCTGCCGCTTTTTTTCGGCCCGGCGATTGGCGATCATATTAATGGAGGGCATCGTATTTCTTCTCCGATAACGTTTGAAAGTGCGAGGTCAGGCGGCTTGCAGCACGTCTTTTTTGCCCTGGCGAGCGTGGGCAAGTTCCACCAGTTCTTTAAGGGCCAGGCCGACACCGTTGGTGAGCAGGGCAAAGTTTGCCTGCAAAAATTCAGGCGCGAAGGCCGATGTGTCCAGCGCAGGGTTGTCAAACACGTTCCACACTTCCACGCTTGCGCCCAGCCGCGCGGACATGTAGGCATCCAGGCCGCGCATGCGGGCGCTGCCGCCGGACAAGACAATCTTGGACACGGCCCCGCCGCCCGTGTCTGCGGTGACTCCGGCGGGCAGGTTGGAGTTGATCGTGTCGGTAAGCTGCGACTGGTAATAGTTCATGGAGCGGCGCACTTCGCGCAAAAGCTCGTCCATGACCGGCTGCACGGCTTTGGCGAGAGCGACCGCGTCCGGCTCGGCATCGGGCTGAAGCAGTGCGCCCATATCCACCTGCGCCTTGAGGGCTTCAAGCTCGGCCCATTCCAAACGCGGATGCACGCCCTTGAGGCTTTGCGTGAACTGATCCCCCGCGATGGAAATGGTGCGGGTGAGGGCGAACTGACCGTTCGTGACGATGTTGACATCCGTGGTGGCCGCGCCGATGTCCAGCAGGGCGAGGGTGACGCCGTCGCCGGGCCGGGTCGCGGTCATTTCCAGCAGGGCGCGCTGGAGGGCGAACGCTTCCACATCCACGGCCACAGGTTCCAGGCCCGCTTCAGACAGGGTCAGCAGGCGCGAGTCCACCATGTCGTTGGGGGCGGCGACCAGCATCACGCCCATCTTGTCGGGCTCGCCGGGAACCGGGCCGGTAATTTCAAACTCGATCAAGCTGTCATCGACCGACGACGAGATATATTTGCCCGCTTCAAAGCGCACCGACTTGCGCAGGATCGCCTCAGACATGCGCGGCATCTTCACATGGCGCACGATCACGCTTGTCCCGCTGATGGCCGACGCCGCGCCGTTGGCGTCGATAGACGCGAGGCTGCACAAATCACGCAGCGCCTTCGCGACTGCCGGACGATCCACAACCACGCCATCACGCACCGACTCGGGCGGCGTGGGCGCAACCGCGGCTCGCGTGATCCGCCACTGCCCCGGCGCGCGTCCCGCTTCCGCCTGAACCACTTTGATCAGGCGGCTGCCGATGTCCACGCCGACCACCGTTTCCTTGCCGAAGATGTTCAGACCAAGCATAGCGTTTCCTTTTTTGCCGACGCGCCCTCTTGTCGGGCGCATAAAAGCCACAGTGTCTTGGTTTTTATTGTGGCTTTCGGCGGGGGAAACTAGAGAGGAAGATTTTAATCCGGTGAACCTGCGGGGACTGTGCAAAAGCCGTGCCGACACGCCTGCACGCTTTGCTTGTTTATGGTATCATGGGGGAAACTGGCTCTTACCCTGGCGCTTTGCGCACGACCCGGATAGCCCTCACCCGGCGCTATCGCGCTAGGCGAGGGCTTCATTTGCCACTGCCTTTGCGTTTTTCCGGCTTTTCGATGGCGTGCCAACGACGGACGGATTTCTTCCGTCGTTGGCACGAGGGGGAAACGTCGAGGCACAGACGCCGCAACCCTGCCCCAGCAGGCGCGCCACGCGCCGCCCACACAAGGAATACCTGCCATGAGCACGCCTCCGCCGCCCCCTGCCCCGCCGCCCGGAAACTATTACCCCCCGCCTGTTCCACCCCCATCCAACTCGGCGGGGTGCTGGAAAGCAGCAGGCTTGACCTGCGGCGTCCTGTTTTTGCTGGCTTTGATCGGGGTGATTTTTGTCGGGCAGGCCATCCGAAAAAACATGGATCACCCGACACGCGGCAGCATCATCGGGACAGGCATTCTGGTGTTTCGGGTGACGCAGGACGGCCAAACACTGCAGCGGGCAGTTGTCCAATACAAAGGCGCGCACGGGCATTATCCCAGTTCGCTGCTGGACCTGGTGCGGGATGGGAAAGTAGACGGCAAGATTTTGCACAACGACCTGGACCCCAACCCCAGTGTGGGCAGCATCAGCTGGCAGTACAGCAAGCCTGCGCCCGGTGCGCCGGGCAATACGCCGCTGCTGACGGAGCATTATCTCGTGGGTGTGCCCGGCGGAAAAGGGTCGGCGGGCAGCGGCACGATCACGATCACTTTGGACGGGCAGGCAGGCTCGATGGCGGGGGGTACGTCGCGCACGACATTCGGCAAGCCGCTGTCCAATCCGTGAGGGGGCGTGTTGCACGGCTCAATCCATCGGCACATTGCGTACTGTATTGCGGCACGCTTTGGCAGGGTAGGCTGCTGCTGCGTCGGCGGGGGAAAAACGCGGCGTAAGAACCAGGAATACCGTTTTTGGAAGAAGAACAGTGTATCCACGGGGGGGCATTTTTTGAGGCGATTGGGGAAACGTTCCAAACGCTGCACCGCAGCAGGGAGGTCGTGAACGCCGATGTGCTGGACGCCTGGTTCCCCCCGGCTCCCAATGCGGTGCAGGCAGTGCGGGATTATCTCCCGTGGCTGCTGAGGACATCGCCCCCTGCCGATTGCCGGGGGCTGGCCGAGACCATCGCCAGGATGCGCGGCGTGCCTGTCGAAGCGCTTGTCATGGGCGCGGGATCGTCGAGTTTGATCTTTCTGGCGTTTCGGGAGTGGCTGACTGCGCAGTCGCGGGTGCTTTTGCCTGACCCGACCTACGGTGAATATGCGCATGTTTTGGAGCAAGTGATCGGGTGCCGACCGGAACGTTTTTCGCTGTCCATCTCCGACGATTTCCACCTTAATGCCGAGGCTTTGCTCGCGCAAATGGAGCAGGTTCAATACGACTTGGTGGTTCTGGTAAACCCAAACAACCCGACAGGGCAGCTGATCCCGCGCCGCGTTCTGGAGCCATTGCTGGCGCGGGTGCCGTCCCACACCAAGCTCTGGATTGATGAGGCTTATATTGACTACGCGGACGGCTCCGAGTCGGTTGAAACACTGGCGGCTGGGAGCAGCAACATCCTGGTCTGCAAATCTTTGTCCAAGGGATATGCATTGAGCGGCGCACGGGCGGCCTATGTTTGCGGCCCGCCGACCCTCAGCGGGGACTTGCGACATCTGACGCCGCCATGGGCCATAGGGCTGCCCGCGCAGGTAGCCGCCATAGCCGCTTTGCATGACCCGGCCTATTATGAGAAGCGCTACCGTGAAACGGCGGCATTGCGAGGCGCTTTAGGGTCGGCGCTCAAGCAAGCCATGCCCTCGCTCCAAGTGATCAATGGTACGGCAAACTTCCTCCTGTGCTTTCTGGCCGCTGAAGGGCCGGACGCGGCGACAACCATTGCGCGGTGCCGCCGGCGTGACGTTTTCCTGCGCGACATGAGCCGCGTTTTGGGCAGCCATGCGCTGCGCATTGCAGTCAAAGACGCCGACGGAAATCGGCGGATCGTGGCAGCGCTCACCGCCGCGCCCCAAGGTGAGGCCTGAATGTCATTCCCCCTGGGCAGTGCGCAAGGGCGGAAAGGCATTGCAGGCGCTGCCTGTTACTCGGTGCCCGGCGCATACACTTCAAACCCGGCGCATACACTTCAAAACTGAACAACGAGTAGCCGTACTGCGACGCGCGCTTGGTGCCGTCCATCCGCACCCAGCGGGCCGTGACGGAAGCGAACTGGATGTCATCGGTGCCGCCCTGGCCGTTTTGAGTGGAGTAAACGTTTGTCCATGTTTTGCCGTCGGGGCTGACCTGGAGGGCGTAGGCGGCGGCGTAGGCATCTTCCCAGGTCAGGCGGACATGGCTGATGGTTGTGGGTTTGCCCAAATCCACGGCGACCCACTGCGGGTCGGCAAACTGAGAACTCCAGCGGGTGCCGTCATCGCCGTCCACAACGTTTGGGGGCTGCACATCGCCCTGCGGCTGCACCGACGAGGCGACAACAGGACGGCCAAAGGCCAGGTCATGGGGGCGACGATGGGGCAGTTGTTCTTGAAGGCCGGGGATTGCCTGCATGTAGTCGGCATCAAGGCGCAAAACAGCCCGCTGCCGAATATCGCGGGAGGATGCTCCGGCTTCCACCACATAATTGCCCGCATCGGCCTTCCACTGCCTGCCGGGAACATCGCAATAAGCCAGAGCGCGCGGGGAAAGCGTAAATGTCACCGTTTTGGTCTGGCCCGGCAGCAAGTCTACCTTGCCGAAGCGCTTCAGCTCGCGGACAGGCTTGTCTATCCGGGGATGTGGGTCGCGGACATAAAGCTCCACAACTTCAGCGCCTGCCCGATGTCCTGTGTTGGTTATATTGATGCGCGCGGTGACAGTGCCCATAGGTGTCAGCGTGGGCTGGGACAAACGCAGGGGGCCATACTGAAATGTCGTGTAGGAAAGGCCGTAGCCAAAGGGAAACAGCGGCGCGATGTTGTTTTTATCAAAGTGCCGGTAGCCGACATAGATGCCTTCGGCATAATCCACCTGCCCGTTTGTGCCGGGAAAGTGGCCGAAGTCGGGATAATCTGCGCGGGCCGCGCCCAGGGTTGTCGGCAGCTTGCCGGACGGGTCAACATCGCCGAAGAGAATGGCGGCCAGCGCGCGGCCCCCTTCCTGGCCGGGGAACCAGGCTTCAATCAAACCCGGCACCCGGCTGAGCCAGCCGGTCAGGAGGCAGGGCGTGCCGTTGTTGAGAACAACAATGGTTTTCGGGTTGGCGGCGGCAACAGCCTGGATCAGCGCATCCTGGTCATTGGGCAGAGCCATCGAGGGCCGGTCGGTTCCCTCGCCCTCAGTCCCCACTGTGCCCACGCAGACAACGGCCACATCGGACTGGGCGGCGGCGCTGACCGCATCCACAAACCGAGGCCGACCGGGGAGTGTCCAATTGAGCCGCGCGTAGGCATCGCCGGCCGCCTGGAAGTATTCGGCGCGCAAAGTATAAATGTGCCCCGCTTCCAGGTCCACGTCTGCGGTCTGAGTCGCGCCCGCGCCTTCGGCCCAATGATTGATCAGCGGCTTGCCGTCCAGAAACAAGCGGCAGCCATCATCTGCGGTGAACTCCAGCGCGTAACGGCCAGTCAAGGGCGCGGTCAATGTGCCTGTCCAGCGCACGCTGAAGTTTGTGCGCGGCATACCCGGCGCGGGCGCATTTGTGTTCCAATCGGCCTGCACTTGCGGAATAGTGCGAACAAGGGCAGGCGTTCCTTCCAAGTTTCTATGGGCGAAGTATTCCACGCGGAGGCCGTGCCCCATGCCGCCGGGAAGTGCAAACGCGGATGCAGGGATCGGCTCGCCCGCATCCGTCCCCTGGGCGTAACGAATGGCGACGGTTTTACCCACCCGCATCGTGATGCCGTCCAGGGGACTAATTGCGTAAAAGGGCTGGACGCTGGGGCTTCCCGACGCGCCAAGCTGCATCGCCGTCACCGCAGGGCCGATGACGGCGATGGAGCGGACGTGGGCGATGTCCAGCGGGAGAAGCGCGCCGTCGTTTTTCAGCAGCACCATGCTTTTTGCGGCGGCTTCAAATGCCAGCCGCTGATGCTGCGGTGAGTTGACAAGCGCGTGGTTCGGGACGTGCGGCCCGTCCAGCAGGCCGACCCGCGCCATCGTGCGCAGGATTCGTTTGACGCTGTCGTCAACGGCGGCCTGGGTAATCCGCCCGCGCCGCAGGGCCTGGGCAACGTTGTCGGGTGCGAGAAAGCCCGGCCCCGGCATTTCCAGATCGTTGCCTGCATTCACGACACCGACCGTTTCGTGCACGGCTCCCCAGTCCGACATCACCATGCCATCATAGCTCCAGCCTTTTTTAAGCACTTCGGTCAGCAGGTATTCATTCGCGGTGGCATGATAGCCGTTGATCTTGTTGTAGGCAGACATGACAGTCCAAACATGTCCCTCTTTGACGCTGGCCTCGAAAGCAGGCAGGTAAATCTCGCGCAGCGCGCGCTCCCCCACGCGGACATTGACAAAGTCCCGGTCGGCTTCTTCGTTGTTGCAAACAAAGTGCTTCAAGCAGGCGCCGCAGCCGGTACTTTGCATGCCCAAGATGTAACCGACACCCAAACGTCCGGCGAGATAAGGGTCTTCGCTAAAGTACTCGCCGTTGCGTCCGCCCAACGGCGACCGCTGGATGTTGACGGCCGGGCCAAGCAGAACCTGCGCCCCCGTGCCTTTGTTGAGCGCTTCCTCGCCAATGGCCCTGCCGATACGCCCGACCAATGCCGGGTCCCATGAAGAAGCCATCGCGACACCGGCAGGGAACAAGGTCGCGGGGCCAAGCGTGCCGGCCATGCCGCCGCGCACGCCCTGTCCGGCATCCACCATGCCCATGGCCGGCACGCCCAGTCGCGGGAGAGGCCGCGTGGTAAACGCCGTTCCGGTCAGGAGGGACAGTTTCTCGTCGGGCGTGAGCCTGCCAAACAAGTCATCAACGCGCGCCTGGAGCGGCGCTTGCGGGTTTTTGTAAAGGGGAAGAGTTTGCGCAAAGCTTCGTGAAGGTGCAAAGAAACAAACAAGCATTCCCAGAGCGGCAGCAAAAAAGACAAGTTTTTTAAAGTCCATGGTGAAAAAAGGATACCTGAAAAACCGGCGGCGCTTGCTATCGCCTCAGCTGCGTGCGTGTGCGAATGCGAAAACAGGGGCTGCTGATGCATTTCAACAGAAAAGATGCATTTCAACAGAAAGCCGGCATTGACAGCATTCCAAGCCTGCCTTATAATCAATGCAGCCCTGTGTGGTTAATGCAGATCGCTGGCCCATGCCGGCAAGAGATCAGCAAATGAAGCATTGCGCTTTCCGAACACTCTCAACACGCTATGAACCCTCTTTTTCGCCTCTGCCTCGCCAAAACATGCCTGACTGCCCTTGCACTCGTGTCCGCCCTTTGTCCGCAGCCTGCCCAGGCCGCGCCCGCCCGAACCGTGTGGCTTGATTCGCTGGACTTGTCCGGTATGAGACAAGAGTACGGTGACCCACATGCGGGAAAGTCCGTGGAGGGCACCCCGCTGTCGCTGGCAGGCACAGTCTACGCACACGGTGTAGGAACCCATGCCGCCAGCAGTTTCGACGTAGACCTCAAGGGTGCGGCGACGCGCTTTCGGGCTGTGGTCGGGGTGGACGACGAACGGAAAAATCAAGGGTCAGTGGTCTTTCAGGTTTTTGTGGATGGCGAGAAAAAGGCCGAAACGCTTGTTTTGCACGGCGGCGATCCGCCTGTTCGGCTGTCTGTAAACCTCACCGGCGCACACCGGCTGCGTTTGGTCGTGACCGACGGCGGCGACAACTACGTCAACGATCACGCCGACTGGGCAAACGCATTCCTGACGCTTCGGCGCGGCGCGGCCCGAAAACCCGTAGCGTTTATCGGCTGCCTAAGGGCCGAAGCCAGGGCGCATCGTAAATGAGGCTGTGTCCTTTGCCCCTACTTCCGGTGCCCACTACCAAGTTGACAGCAAAGCAACGACCTGCCATACTCAACTATACTGATAGAGCCGTATAGGATTTCTTCTTGGCGGCACCGTGGGAAAGCCCTCATGCAAAAAGACACCACTGTCGAAAAAAAACAACGCCTGGTATCCCGTGTCCCGGCGTACCGGCGCATTGAAGAAGACCTTCGCGCGCAGATGCGGGATGGACGCCTGCCGGCTGGGGCCATGCTTGCGGGACGCCATCATCTGGCACGAGAATATGGCGTTGCCCTGTCCACGATCCAGCAGGCAGTCGCCAACCTGATTGCGGATCACTTTCTGGAAACGCAGAACCGCCGTGGGACGTTTGTCACCCGGACCCTAGCACGCTCCGGCGGGACTCTGCCCCCGGCTGCTAAAAACGGGATTGTCCCGGCGGTGGAGCGGACATCTGCCACGCTGGGCATTGTCGCCACGGCGCGCATCGACTTGGCAGCATCCCCGGATGTTGGAAGTCTTTGGGCGCGCTTGGCGATGCGCTCTTTGGAGCAGGTCTTTTCCGCCGCCGGGGGCACCACGCGCTTTTTGGAGCGGTATCCTGAAAGCAGGGGGCCATACCCACGCGGTTCCAATGAGAGCAATGCGTTTTCCATTTCGGAGGCGATCACAATGCTGCGGGCTGAGGGGGCCGACGCGCTGGTGATTATCGGCCTGTGCGACGCCGAAGACATGTCTGATGAAGTTGTCCGAACGGTTGATGTGGAGCAGGTGCCGACAGTTTATGTTTCCTGGCACGAAGTGCAGCCTCCGCTGGCACAGGTGTTTTACGACAACCGTTTCGCGGGCTACCAAGCCGCCCAGCACCTATTGCGTCAAGGCTATCGGCAGCTCACGTTCCTGGCCCCGTTCGCCGACATGTGGCTGAGGGAGCGTATTGAGGGGGCGCGCAACGCTGTCCGTCACGCCCACTTTCCTGAAGAAACGCTGTGCTTGTACCCGGCGCAAACTCCGCCCGAGGCGTATGACCGTCGGTTTTCAGGGGAGCAGATGCGGTCGCTGGCCCGAACCGCCTTCGCGCAAGGTTGGAAGGCGCTGCACCCTAGCGGGTCGGGGCTTCCCGGCTTCATCGCGCCCAACGACGAGACGGCCTACGCGGTGCTGGATGCCGCTGCCGAGCACGGCCTGCGGGCAGGCAGGGATTTTGGGCTTGTCGGCTTTGACGATGATCCTCGCGCGAGCGCGGCAGGACTGACCACAGTGCGCCCGCCCGTTGAAGCAATGGGCGAAGAAGCCGGACGATTGCTGCTGAGGGCATTGCAGGGCGGCAAACAGGGACATCTGGTGCGCCTGCGCTCGCATCTGATTCCGCGCGCTTCCACATTGCTGCGGCTGAAATAGCGCCGCTGTCGCCGCAAAGAGAGATTTAGCAAAGCCCCTTGACAAACCGCGCGTGGTGTGATATATTGCATTAGAGATTATTGATACAGTTGTATCGTTACAGCAAGGAGCAATTATAGATAGAAGGCACAGTTTTCATTGCAAGTTTTGCTGGGCAGAAAAATGCACCAGCAGTAGGGCGTTTGCAGCCATCAAGTGCTACACACTGCAAGTCGGCAGACAAGAAAGGGTAGTAATACAATGAAGCGGAATGGATTTACATTGATTGAATTGCTCGTAGTGATTGCTATTATTGCTATCCTCGCGGCAATCCTGTTCCCGGTCTTTGCCAAGGCCCGTGAAAAGGCCCGCCAAATCACCTGCGCCTCCAACGAGAGGCAAATTGGTCTTGGCATCTTGCAGTACAACCAAGATTACGACGAGGCGTTCCCCATGCTGCACTACCTCGACTCGACTGGCGGGGAAGTCAACTGGGTCGACATGGTAGCACCTTATATCAAGAACGGCAAGACGTTCACGTTCAACGGCCGCTACAGCGGGGCTGGCGGGATTTGGAGCTGCCCTTCATTTCCATCTACCGGCCAAGAATTCAATTATGGCGCCCATGGAGACTTATTCAAGGAGGGCAACGGATTTGATGGCAGAACGCCGACCAATCCGCCTCCCACGATTAAAATAGCCGCAGTTGACGCGCCTGCCGACATCATCATGGTCGCTGAGAAAGGTCAGGATGTCGGTGAAAGGTCATGGCTGCAATTCACGACATGGGAAGGGTATTGGACGACTACCGTGCAGCCTAACCCCGGCACGAGCTATGGGGAGCATCGCGACATCGAGACTGCGGCCTAGCGTCCTGGTTTTATGGGTGGGGCAGACTGCGACCTCGTGAATACATCCACAACATCAGGCGGCCCGACAGGCTATGGCGGGTGTTCGTCCATGCCCCGTTACCGGCACAGCGAGGTTTCCAACTTCTTGTTCTGCGACGGACATGTCAAAGCCTTGCACCGTGGGTCAGTCGATTGGTACAAGAATGTTTATGTGCCGCAAGCGTATGCAACTGCCTCCTACGGAGGATCCCCGTTCTAAGTCGACGATAAACGATGCGGCTGACCGGGGGCCTCAAGGTCAGCCGCAACAGCCGTCAGAGTTCTGAAAACGGAGCCTTTCTCACAATCAGCGTCTGTACAGGCACGGGCGCTGACTGTGTGTGTACAAGGAGAACAAAGACGTTGCCAAATGTAAAGTCGCTGCGAGACGAAACTTCGTTGCCCAAGAAAACAAACGTTCGGTCTCTGCTGACGGCCTTGAGTTTGCTGTTGCTAGCGGTGCTGCCCATCATGGCCGTGCCTGGAAAGCCTGCAAAAACACGCGCCGCCGCGCCTGCCTCCACAAAGCGGCTGCTGCTGGCCCACTATATGCCGTGGTTCCAGGCCAAGCCGTTCAGCCAAACGTGGGGCTGGCATTGGACAATGAACCATTACAACCCGGACCACGTAGTGAATGGAAAGCGTGACGCTCCGTCCCATTATTATCCGTTGATCGGGCTTTATGACTCGAATGATCCCGACGCGCTGCAATGCCAGGTTCTCTTGATGAAGCTGTCCGGCATCGACGGTGTGATCTTCGATTGGTACGGCCATGACGACACTCAAGACTACGGCATCAACAACCGCAACACGGAGCGCATGATTCCCTTCTTGCGGCAGGCCGGGCTGCGCTTTGCAATCTGTTACGAGACGCAAACGGTGCCCAAAGAAATCGCGGGTGGCGTGCTTCCCGAAGCAGACGCGGTCGCCCACGGTCAGCGCCTGATGCAGTGGATGCAGCAGAATTTTTTTTCCACTCCGGGTTACCTGAAACTCGATAACCGCCCGGTTCTGCTTTCCTTTGGCGACCCCTATTACAAGGATGCTCAATGGAACCAGATTTTGTCTGCGGTTCAGCCGCGTCCTTTGTATTTTACGGAGTCCGACCGGCAAGTGGCGACGGCGGCTGTGGGCGGCTTTGACTGGCCCCTGCCCGCCGGTGGAACACAGGCGGCATTTGGCGAACAAGATAAGTTTTACCATCGCGCTCAGAACTTTCCGTTCTTTATCGCTGCTGCGTACCCGCGCTTCGATGACATCTACAGCGAGGCAGGCATCGGTAAGTCCTGGGGACATGTCGATGACCGCAATGGACAGACATACGAAGACACGCTTGCCAAGGCTCTGCAAAGCAGCGCGTCGATTGTGCAGATTGTGACGTGGAATGACTGGGGCGAGGGAACCCAAATTGAGCCGTCCGTTGAAGTCGGCTATCGTGACCTGGAAACAACGCAGCGGCTTCGCCGGAAGTACCTGAACCCTTCCTTTTCCGGCACAGCCCAAGACCTGCGCCTGCCTGTCAAGTGGTACCTGCTGAACAAGAAGTTTGCCGATAACCCGCAGGCCCATGCGAAACTCGCAGCGTTCTTCCCGCTAGTCGTCGCCGGACACATGGAACAAGCACGAGCTCTTTTGAGTATATACGAAAAGCAGTAGTTGTTATTCGCAGCGGTCACTCCGGCGGGGGTTTGGCAAGATTGTCAGCACGGGAAGAAACATATATGCCGCAGAAAGAAACGCTGTGATCGACACCTCTTCGCGTGAAAACAAGGCTGATCTGCCGAGCGCTCCGCCGGCGTCTCGGCCGGTGCGCTGGGGCGTGGTTGCCGCGCTTACCTTGCCCCTGATTATTCTCAACTGCGGGTGGATTACCCACTCGGAGATGCAGACCGGGGTGACCGAGCTGACTATCTCCACGCTGTTTCTGGGCGTGACATTTGTGCTGTTCGTTCTCACGCTGGTTAATCTTTGGGTGCGAAAATGGGCAGGAGCGCACAAGGCGCTTTCCCAGCCCGAGATGATGGCGCTGTACACCCTGCTGTCCTTGTCCAGCGCGGTGGCCGGTGTGGGGCAGTTCGGCTTTTTTCTTCCCTTTCTTGCCAATCCCTTTTACTATGCCACGCCCGCGAACGGCTGGCGCACATGGCATTACCTGCTGCCGTCGGCGATTGGGCCGCGTGATCCCGCAATCCTCAAAGGCTTTTTTGAGGGGCATGCCAATGCGTTTCAGCCTCAAATCCTCGCTGCCTGGGCCGGGCCGCTTTTCCTTTGGAGCGTGTTCTTTTTGGTTTTGCTGTGGACCACGCTGTGCGGGGCCGCCCTGCTGCGCCGTCGCTGGGCGGACGAAGAGCACCTGCCGTTTCCGGTTCTGGCCCTGCCGCTGGAAATGACCCGCGAAGGTGCGCCCTTGTACCGCGAGCCGCTGCTGTGGGCGGGCTTCGCCGTTCCCCTGGTTTTGCACTCGCTGAACTCTTTGCACTCTCTTTTCCCCACCCTTCCGACTGCTCCCGTCAACAGCTTGCATGACGCTGTTGGGGATTATAAGTTGGCTTATCCGTGGACAGGTATGAGCAGCTTGTTTCTGATGCTGCACCCTGCCGGCATCGGATTTGGGTATTTAATTAGCACGGATGTCTCGTTTTCGCTGTGGTTCTTTTATTTGCTCAAAAAGGTGGTTCCGGTGTGGGGGGTGCTGCAAGGCTGGCGCAACCCCGCCCCAGGCTGGTTTGGAGATGGGGACGGGCAGTTCCCTTATTTCAGTTATCAGGGCTGGGGGGCGTGGCTGGTTCTGGGTTTGGCCGCGCTGTGGGTCGGGCGCGGCTCGTTCCGCGCTTATTTTGTGCGCGCCGTGCATGGTGACCCGCACGGCGAGGATGCCAAGGAGCCGATGAGCGCGCGGGCCGCCCTGCTGGGCCTGACCGGCGGATTTTTGGTGTTGTGCGCGTTTGTCTGGATGCAGGGCGGGTCGTGGTGGCTGCCAGTTGTCTTTTTGGGCATTTACGGGCTGCTGATGGTGACTTTGTCGCGCTTGCGGGCGGAAACTGCCGTGCTGTCAAGCGAGCTGATCTGGATCAACCCGCAGAACATGATTACGACCCTGGCAGGCACGGCGCATTTGTCCCATACGGACATGGCGCACACGGCATCTTTGTCATGGTTTAATACGGACTACCGGGCCGCCCCGATGCCTCACCAACTGGAAGGCTTTGTCGGGATGCAGCGCGCGGGCGGACGCCTTAGCTCCCTGGTATGGGCAATGATGGCGGGGGCCGCAGTCGCCATTGTCGCCGCATCGCTGTGGGATTTGCAGTTCTATTATAGCTACGGCGCGGCCACGGCCCATGTCAACCCCTGGCGCATTCAGAAAGGCTCGGAGCCCTGGGTAGACCTGCAAGGCTGGCTGCAAAACATCAAGCCGCCCGAAGGCAAAGCCTGGGGCGGCCTGGGGTTTGGGATCGGCCTGACCTTGCTGCTGTCTGCGCTGCGCGCCCGCTTCGCGTGGTTTCCGCTGCACCCGGCAGGCTACGCGCTGAACATGAGCTTTGCCAACGACTTTTTCTGGGGAGACATGTTTGTGGCCTGGCTGCTGAAGTTTTGCCTTCTTCGCTACGGCGGCAGCAAGATGTATCGCCAGATGCTGCCGTTGTTTCTCGGCTTGATCTTGGGCGACTTCGTGACGGGAGCCGCCTGGAGCATCATCGGCACGCTGTTCCACCTGACCCTGTTTCGCACATTCGCCAGCTAAAAACCGTATTCCTCCAGGCGTGGGAAAAATGTTTTGGAGGGCCGAAGCGATGTTTTGCCCGCCGCGCACGCTCTAGGTCACCCGCAATCCCCTTGCTTTCTTAATCGCAGCCACGGCGTTTTATGGGCTGACCAACGACGGAACGATTTGTTCCGTCGTCGGCAGGCCTTGTCAACGAAGCGCGAAAGCCTGCGCGCCGCCTTTGCTTGTGTGAAGAACCGGGCAAACGGTGTAGAATAACAGCAAGGGTCACACGCTTTGCCCTGCCGCTGCAGCCACGATATGGCAGCGGCATTCTGCGCTTTTCAAGGAGACGACCATGGCTGAATATGCTTTTCCCTTTGTTCTGGTCGGGGGCGGGCTGGCATCGGCAGCGGCGGCGGCGGCCATTCGCAAGCAGGATGCCCACGGCCCGATCTTGATTGTCGGGTCGGAGGCGCACCCGCCGTACAATCGCCCGCCGCTGTCTAAAGAGCACCTGCGGGGCGAGGATGAGGGCAGCATCCCGCTGCTGATCCATCCCGAGGCGTGGTATGAGGACAACCATGTCACGCGTTTTTCGGGGGTCACGGCCCAGGGCGGCGATGTCTCCCAAAAAACAATCACTTTGGATAACGGCGATACTGTCCGCTACGAAAAGCTTCTGGTGGCGACCGGCTCCAGCCCGAAAATGCTGGACATTCCCGGCATCGACAAGCCTCATGTCCGCACCCTGCGCACGTGGAACGACAGCGACAAACTGCACGCCTTTCTCGGCCACAAGCTGATTGCGGTCGGTGGCGGCTATATCGGGGTGGAAGTGGCGGCGGGCTTTTTGCAGACAGGCGGGCAGGCAGCAATTATCGAGCCGACCGACCATCTGTGGAGCAAGTTTGCCTCCCCCGAATACGGCGCGTATCTAAAGTCTAAGCTGGAAGCGGCGGGCGCGGAAATACTCCTGGGCGATGAAGTGGAGGAAATCACGGACACGGGCGTACGCACCAGGCAGGGCCGGGACGCAGCGGGGGATGTCGTCTTGGTGGCGGTCGGGGTCGCGCCCAATCTCGCCTTCGGCAAAGCGCTGGGGCTGACTATCGACGACAAAAAGAACGGCATCTTAGTCAACGAATTTCTCGAAACGAGTGCGCCGGACGTGTATGCGGCAGGCGACGCGGCGGGCTTTCACGACCCCCTATTGGGCAAGCAGTGGCGCGTGGAGCACTGGAACAACGCTCTGTGGCACGGCGAGATCGCGGGAACCAACATGGCGGGTGGGCACATAGCCTACAATCATATCCCGCACTTTTTCTCGGACGAACTCGACATCCACTTCAAGCTGTACGGCGACCCGCAAGGCGGCAAAGGCGGCCTGTTCCACGGGAACACCCAGTCGGATCGCTTTGACGAGCTGTACCTCACCGAAGACGGACGCATCGCCATGGTAATTAGCGTCAACCCCCCCGCCGAGTTGCTGCCCACGCTGGACGCCCTCGCCCGCCAAAAGCCCTCCGTGCACGGGCGCGAAACCGAGGTGCAGAGCGCGGAGTTTGACCTGAAGACGCTGCTGGCTGTGTAAGTGATATGCGCCGGGCAAGCAGAAGCGTCAGGGCAGCTTGCTGGGTATCATGCAGGCAGCATCCCGGTGTTACGTAAAGGAGGAACCATCATACGGCTTCCCATTGAGGTTGAACAGGAAGAAAATAGCCGCTGGTTGAGCGAGGTCTTGGAATTGCCCCGTGTGCTGGCTTATGGTCAAACCCGCGTGGAAGCGATTATGCGTGTCCAGGCGCTCGCCTTGCGGGTCATGGCGGATCGCAGGAAGCACAGGGAGCCACTGGCATAGAAAAGAGGTGCGTCAAGAGGCAACAAGCAAAACCGCCTGCTCAACCAGCAGTGCCACCTAGCCTCAAGGTAAAGACGTTTGTTTTTGTCGCCATGAGCATAGTGATATCTATCGCTGTGATGCTGACGCTGGAGCCTTATCTTATTCTGCATTGGGCATTAGCACACCCGAAGTCATACACCAAACACGACCCGCATCATTGGCTAACACGTCTGGCATTAGTAAGCATTTTGCTCACTACTTGCCGGGCCTACCGGCGAAGTTCACGCCCAATGCGGCAAAAGTTCCAGGCCTGGCAGCAGACGTTTCTGCCCCTGCCCTGGGAGCGGCAGGAGCCACATGATAAGCCGGGAAACTCCTAACAACCGGCGCGTCTAGTACATAATGCTGAGTGCGTTTAACAACCCACACGCGCGGGCACATTGGCACCGGCAGGCAGTATGCGAGACCCGCAACTCTGATGACGCAGGAGGAACAGCCATGATAGAACAGATGACGCGGCACTGGGGAACACTGGCCGTGCGGGGCGTACTAGCGGTGCTGTTCGGCATTCTGGCGTTTCTTGCGCCCGGCGTGTTCGCGACGACCTTTGCGCTGCTGGTCGGCATCGCCTTGATCGCGCCGGCATTTCGCCTGCGCCGCCACGCGCCGGGAAGCACACCCAGCGGCCCCACGCTGCCGATAGCGCGTTAGTCTCTGCGCCTGTGACAAGATATGCCTTGAGTGACCCCAAGAATAACATAAAGACAATCCAGGTCAAGGTCAAGCCGAATGCACGGGCCAGTTCTTTGGAAGAGGCAAAAAACGGCGTTTGGCTGGCCCAACTCAAGTCGTCGCCTGTGGACGGCAAAGCAAATGATGAATTGATAATCTTGGCTGCCAAACAGTTCGGCTGCCGCAAGTCGGGCGTGTCCATCAAAAGCGACGCGTCGGGCCGCATCAAATGGGTCCAGAGAGACAGCGACTGACAGAAACGGGGAGCGGCGCCTGCACTTCCTCTTTTTCGGGTTTTTCTTGAATAAGCGGCAGGCAGGAACAGGGCCGCTATGCCCGGCCTGCCGCAATGCAGGCAGCGGCGACGCCGTTGTGCGCGCATGCGGCGCATCACACGTTGCCTTTGTTTGCGCCATGAGGCAGCAAGAAGAACCGACATTATTCCCCCACCCCCTTGTGTTTTGTCTTTGCTGCCGAGCGGTGCCGACACCCCAATGAGCTTGACGACATCCCGGTTTGGTCTGTATAATAAAAGCGGGGCGGCGCGTTCGTCGCCCGTGAGATTGAAAGGATACAACCCATGTCGGGACATAGCAAATGGCATTCCATCCGCCACACCAAAGGCAAGCTGGACGCCGACCGGGGCAAGCTGTTTACCAAACTGGCCCGTGAAATTATCGTGTCCGCCAAGAGCGGCGGCGGAAACCCCGATGCAAACATCACGCTGCGCGCGGCGATCCAGCGGGCGCGCGAAGCGTCCATGCCCCAGGACAACATCAAACGCGCCATTCAGCGCGGCATTGGCGAGATTGAAGGCGCGACTTATGAAGACCTGACCTACGAAGGCTACGCGCCGGGCGGCGTGGCTGTGATGGTGTCGTGTTTGACGGACAACAAGCAGCGGACAGTCGCCGATGTGCGGGCGGCCTTCAATAAAACCGGCGGGCGGCTGGCCGAGTCGGGCAGTGTCGGCTACTTGTTTACGGCCAAGGGCGTGCTGGAAATCGGGCCGGGCGCGGCGACCGAAGATGCTGTCACCGAAGCCGCCATTGAGGGCGGAGCCGAAGACGTGCAGCCTTCCGGGGATGGCGGCTTCGAAATCACCACCGAGCCCGGCGACCTGAACGCCGTGCGCGAAGCCCTGGAAGCGGCGAAAATCCCGGTGGCATCCAGCGAGCAGACCATGCTTCCCCAAACAACAGTCACCGTGGCCGGCAAGGAAGTCGGGCAGGTGCTGCGGCTGATGGACATGCTGGAAGACCATGACGACGTGCAGAAAGTGTACGCGAACTTTGATATCTCCGAAGCCGAACTGGAAGCGGCGGAAGCAGGCCGCTGATCGGCTTTCTTTGTTCTCCGCGAAGGCAGTGTAGTATTCGTCATGGCGGACATCATTCGGGTCGGTATTTTGGGGGTTCCGCAACGCCTGGGACGTTTCAATGAGCTGGGCGTACGCTCCTGGGAAGAAGCAGGCTGCGCGGAAGTGCAGCGTCGACTTATCCCCAATGACGAGGCGGAAGATACGTTCTTTATTCACCGCCTTTTGGTCATTCGCCCCGCTCGCGCGGGCCTGCAAAAGCTGCTGCGCGAATGGTGCGATGCCCCCGATGCGCTGTCCCGGTGCGATTTGATTTTGACTGTGGCGGGGTGCGGCCTGGGCGCAGCCGATGTCATGCCCGAAGCCACCCAGGCCGTTTTGTCCCGTTCCTTGCCGCAGGTCGCCGCGTTTGTGCGCCATGTTTCTTATTCCGCGCCGTGCCCCGAAGCCGTGCTGTCCCGCGCGGTTGCGGGTGTGCGGCGCAGGACACTGCTGATTAACCTGCCCGGCCCCGACCCGGACATGCTGGCGTGCATCATGAACGCGCTCACGCCCCTCCTGCCCGCCCTTGTCGATGCCGCCCGCACTGCCCGGCGGGGCTGACGCACTGCATCAACAGCGACGCCGATGCGGTACACTAGGCGCATGAAACATACCCCCTTCCTTTGCGCGACTGTCGCGCTTGCCGCGACCCTTTCACCGACGCTCAGCGTGGCCGCGCCCGCCACGCCCTCTTATCACCTGGTCAAAAAGATAAGCTTGCCCGGCGACTCCGGCTGGGACTACATTTATGCCGATGGGCAGTCCCAACGCCTTTATATCACGCGCGGAACGCATGTCCAGGTTTTGGACACGCAGACCGGGCGGCTGGTTGGCGACATTGCTCCCACGCAGGGCGTGCATGGCGTCGCTTTGGACACCGACGGCACGCATGGGTTTATCAGCGACGGCCGGGCGAACAGCGCGGTTGTGTTTAATACTCGTACTTTAAAGCAAACAAGGACAGTCGCTGTCGGGCAGCGTCCTGATACTATCGTCGCCGACCCGACTTCCCGGCGCATTTTTACGCTCAATGGGGGCAGCAACGACAGCACCGCCATTGACATGACCACCCAAAAAGTGGTGGGGACAGTGGCCCTCGGCGGACGCCCCGAATACGCTGTTGCCGACGGCAAGGGACATCTCTACGTCAACCTGGAAGACAAATCGCAAATTGTCCAGGTGGATACCAAAAAGCTTGTCGTGCTGCACACCTGGCCGCTTGCTCCCGGCACCAGTCCCAGCGGACTTGCCATGGACACCAAAACCCGGCGCCTCTTTTCTGTCTGTGACAACAACAAAATGGTGGTGATGAATGCGGACACAGGCCAGATTGTCGCCATGCCCGCGATCGGCAATGGCCCCGACGCTGCCGGGTTTGATGCGCGCACCGGCGATGCCTTTAGTTCCAATGGCGAAGATGGCACCCTGACCGTAGTTCACGAGCAGACGCCCGCCACGTTTATTGCTGCCGGGACGGTTTCTACCCTGCCCGGCGCGCGCACCATGACTGTGGACCCCAAAACCCACCATGTGTTTCTAGTGACGGCGACGGTGGATACTGCCCATTCCGACCCGGCCCAGCCGCGCCGTCGCCGGTATGTGCCCGGCTCGTTTGTGGTCTTGGAATACGCCCCGTAGGAGCTGCCCCCCTGTTTCCCCGGCATTGCACTCGCATTGCGAGCTTGTACCGAAGATGGAACAAATTGTTCCGTCGTTGGTTAGCCCTAGAAACACAGGGGCAGAGCCTGGGAAAAGCCCTCGATACGCGCGCATCACTGCGCCGCGCCGGGGGCGTCTTCGTTTGCCGCGTCTTCCAAAAGGGCGTCAACGCAGTCATCGGACCAGACCGTGCCCCGGCCTTGCCGGAGAGTCTCGCGGGCTTCGGACACGGACAGCGCGGCGCGAAACGGACGATCCGCAAGCAGGGCGCAGTAGGCATTGGCGACTGCGAGAATGCGGGCAGGCAGGGACAGCTCGTTTTGGGTCAGGCCCCAGGGGTAGCCCAATCCGTCCGCGCGCTCGTGGTGCTGGCGGATGATGTCCTGAACGTTTTCAAAGCCGGGCACGGCCCCCACGATCAATGCCCCCATGGTCGGGTGGCGGCGCACGGCGGCCCATTCGTCTTCGGTCAAAGGGCCGGGCTTGCGCAGGATCGTGTCGGGGACGACTACATTGCCGATGTCGTGCAGCAGGGCCGCTGTCGCCAATGTCTGCCGGTCTTCGCCACCCACCCCCATTTTTTGCGCCAGCATCAAACACACCAATAAAACGTCTTCGGCATGGCGGCGGGCATAACGGTCTTTGTTGTCCACAGCGGTAACGAGGGCCAGAAGCATGTCGAAGCCCTGGCGGGACTGCGCCAGGCCCGCCGCCAGGCGATCGGTTTCGGGCAGCATTTTCAGCAGGCCGAGTTTGGTTTCGCGCAGGCGCTCATCGGCCAGGCGCACGGCATCGGAAGCCGTCGGCGCTTCCATGGGGATGACGGCGACGCCGATGGACAAAGAAAGCGGAATGGGGGCATCGCTGCCGGGCGGCTGAAACAGTGTGCGGGCCATGCGCTCGCGCAGCGTGACCGCCAGCTGATCGGCGTGGATGCGCTCCAGGCCCGGCAAAACCAGGGCAAACTCATCGCCGCCGAAACGAGCCGCCGTATCCCCACTACGGCTGCTTTCGCGCAGGGTTTGGGCCACCTGACGCAGCACCTGGTCGCCGGCCAGGTGTCCATACACCGTGTTGAAAAACTTGAAGTTGTCCATGTCCAGCATGACAACGGCAAGCGGCGTGCCGTCGGCAAGGGCGCGCAGGGTTTCACGCTCCAGAGTTTCATGGAACGCGCGATGATTGAAGAGGTCGGTCAGCGGGTCCCGGTCGGCGCGGTCGAGCGCATCGGCCAGCAGGCGCTCACGCTCGGCTTCCAAGATCTTCCGCTCGGTGATGTCCTGCGCAATGCCTAGCGAGCCGGTCACGACGCCGTCGGCATCGCGCAGCGGGGTCACGGACAGGGATACGGGAAAGCGCGTGCCGTCATTGCGCACATAAGTCCATTCGCGCTCCTGCGGGATGCCGCGCGCGGTCGCCAGCAGAAACACTTCCAAGCCGGGTTTGACGGGGCGGCCGACTTTGCGCGACATTTCGCGCGCGCGTCGGCTGATTTCCAGGGGATCGTGCAAAGCATCCGGGGTCATGTGCCCGATCACTTCAGATGCGCTGTAGCCCAGCATCAGCTCGGCGGCGGGGTTGAACGTGCGAATGATACCGTCTGTGTCCGCGCTGATAATCGAATGGTCGGCGCTGCTCAGGATCACGCTTTGCAGCATGGAAAGGTCTTGGAGCGCGCGTTCCGCCTGACGCTGATCGGTCATGTCAATGCTGATGCCGACCCACTCGGTGACCACGCCTCGCTTATCGCGCAAAGGCACGCCCCGCTCCAGGATGTCCCGGTACACACCGTCATGGCGGCGCAGGCGAAACTGCGTGTTGCAGGTTTCTTCGCGCATCAAAGCGACCCGCCAGGCGGCCTGGAGCGGGGCACGGTCATCGGGATGAACGGCTTCCAGCCAGTCTTCGCCGCGCAGATGTTCCGACGATTGCCCGGTAAACGCGCACCAGGACGCATCATCCGACGGCCCGCGCCCATCGGCGGCAAAGTGCCACGTGATCTGCGCAGTCGCGGCGACCAGCGATTGGTAACGCTGCTCGCTGCGGCGGGCCGCTTCCTCGGCCTGCTTTTGCGCCGTCACATTACTCAAAAACAAAGCAAGATTTGGGGACAAAGATGTAATGCGTCCCGTCAGAAATTGGGAAGCGACAGAAAGAGGAAACACGGACTGCGGCAGGGGCAGGCCGGCCAGCGCATTCCGGCAACCTTGAACGAAGGCATCGCCTTCCGCGCCCGGCAGCAAGTCGGGCAGGCTGCATTGGGTCATCTGCGCGGGTGTCCGCCCAAACAAGCCCGCCGCGCGGCTGTTGGCGAACGTGCAGCGCAGGTCTTGGCTTACGACAAGCACAGCGTCGCTGACCTGGTTCAGCAAATCGGCATCGGGAAGGTTCAGTTCAGTGGAAATGATCGGTTCTCGTGGAGGAGCGCCCAGCGAAGGATCGTACATGAAACAGTGCGCTTTCTGCAACAAAATACCAGGTCAATAAATAAGACATTTTACAACATATTTTCCAATTGTGCCAGTTGGAATGGGAAAAGCCTGCCTTTGCCGTTTTTCAGTCCACGGCCCGGCTGTGCTATAATAACTGCGTTATCCCTTTTCCCCAGTAAGGAACCTGCATGATCACTCGCAAAGCCACTTTCCTGGCAGCTTCGGCATTGGGCGTTCTGCTGCTTGCATCGAGCAGCCGCGCGCAGCAGCCGTCTGTCGCCGCGTTTCCTTTATCGGTGCCTGCCCATGGGCCATTTATTGACTTGTCCAGCATCGACAATACCGTCAAGCCCTGCACGGATTTTTATCAATATGCCAACGGCAAATGGCTGGCCCGCACCCCTATTCCCCCCGACCAGGCATCGTGGGGCACATTCAATGTGATCCAGGATCGTAATTTAGCCATTCTGCGCGCCATCGCCGCAAACGCGGCAGCCGACATGTCCGCCCCGGAAAGCAGCGCGGCGGGCAAAGTCGGCTCCTTTTACCGCTCCGGCATGGATAAAGCGCGGATTGAAGCCGACGGCGCAAAGCCGCTCCTTCCCGAGCTTGCCGCCATCAATGCGATCCACGACCAAGCGTCCCTGCTGCGCGAAATGGCACACTTGCAGCGCCTGCAAATTGATGCGGGCTTTGGCCTGGGAGTGGGCCAGGACCAGAAGCAGAGCACGCAGCAGATCGTCCAAGTTCAGCAGGGCGGGCTGGGCATGCCAAACCGCGATTACTATCTCAACACAGACAAAGTCACGCTGGCCGTAAAAGCCGCTTATGTCGCTTATATGACCAAAGTGTTTGCGCTGACAGGCGACACGCCCGCGCTTGCCGCCCAGCATGCCCAAACTGTTCTGGCCCTGGAAACGCGGCTGGCGCGCGCTTCCTTCACCAATGTGCAGGAGCGCGACCCGCAGGCCACTTACCACAAGATGACGTTGGTTTCGCTGGGCACGCTCGCGCCCAGTATCAACTGGCCCCTTTATTTCGCCAAAGTCGGCTTGGCGCAGCCCGGCGGGTTCAATATCGGCGAGCCGTCATTTTTCCAAGTTCTCGGCGTCAATCTCCGCACGACGCCGCTGGCCGACTGGAAAACATACCTGCGCTGGCACCTGCTCGCGCAGGAAGCGCCGCGTTTAAGCAGCCCTTTTGTCGATGCCCGCTTCGGCTACGTGCAGACGCTCAGCGGGGCCAAACAATTGCAGCCGCGCTGGAAGCGCGTGCTGGGCGCGACCAACAGTGCCGTCGGCTTCGACCTGGGCCGTCTGTATGTGGCCCAAACATTCACGCCCATTGCGAAAGCGCGCGCCCTGGCCCTGGTGCAGAACCTCAAGGCGGCCCTGCGCGACGACCTGCAAACTCTGCCCTGGATGAGCCCCGTCACCCGCCAAAAGGCCATTGTCAAACTGGATAAGATGGCGATTAAAATCGGCTACCCGGACAAGTGGCGCGATTATTCCGCCTTGCATGTCAACAGCCCGTCATATGTGGTCAATGCGATGCGCGCGGATGAGTTTGAATTTCAGCGAGAGTTAAACAAAGTCGGCAAGCCCGTCGATCGGGGCGAATGGGGCATGACGCCGCCCACGGTCAATGCTTATTACAACCCGCAAATGAATGACATTAATTTTCCGGCAGGGATTTTGCAGCCCGGTTTTTTCAATGCGCAGGCCGACGATGCCGTCAATTATGGCGCAATCGGCATGGTCATCGGCCATGAAATGACGCATGGGTTTGACGATCAAGGCCGCCAATTTGACGCTCAGGGAAACCTGCGCGATTGGTGGACCGCGCAGGATGCCGCCCGGTTTAAGCAGCGGGCCGACAGCATCGCCAGCCAATTTGACGCTTACGCGCCCCTGGACGGCGCTCATATCAACGGGCGCTTGACTTTGGGCGAGAACATTGCAGACCTTGGCGGCCTGAAGATTGCCTATCTTGCCTTTGAGAAATCCATGCAGGGCAAGCCGCGCCCGCCGCTGATCGACGGCCTGACACCCGAACAGCGCTTCTTTTTGTCGTTTGCGCAAAGCTGGCATGAAAACATCCGGCCCGAGCTTTTGCGGGCAAGTCTGGTCACCGACCCGCATTCTCCGGCCCGCTTTCGCGTGCTGGGGCCAATCTCCAACCTGCCCGAGTTTAGGCAGGCATTCGGCTGTCCGCCGCCCGCGCCTACCCAGTCTTCGGCCAAGGCTCCGGGGCAAGTTTCCATCTGGTAGAACTACTTGTTTTGGTGTGTCGCAGAGAGACTTGTCTCTTATCTAGCCCTGCTTCTGTCTTTGCCGACAGGAGCAGGGCCTTCTTTTTGCCCTGGTTTTTACCGATAAAGGGCTATCTCGTATTTGTATTGGGAGATCGAATGATGCTGGCTTTTCGCGGCAGCGGGGAGGGACGGCTGATGCTGTCGCTGCCGCGCCGGTTGATAAATAGTTTTTTGTGGGGACTGCTGTTTCCTGTTGTAAGCACGCTGGCGCTGTGCATGCGAATGGGACACATTTCATTGCGTACGGCTTGGCCGGCACAGGTTCATTCTTCGCTTTTGCACTTTGCCGATGTTGTGCCGCTTGTGTTTGCCCTGGCCGCTGTTTGGTTTCCCCACTGGCGGGCGCAAACAAAGGCCGCCCGAACCCGGCAGGCGCTGACGGTTTCCATGCTGGCTTTGACCGGGCTGCCGATGCTGCTGCTGGTGTCTGCGCGCCGCGAAGACGCGCGGGCCGGAGTGCAGTTTGCGGATGTCAATACCAGCGGGTCGCTGCGCTTTCGAAGCATGTGGCTGTACGGAGCCGGGCAGCCGGATGCGCATGTGCCCCTCGCCATGCGCGCAGCGCAGCGAAACCAGATATGCGCCATTCGCGATACGCTGCACGCGCGCTATCCCGCCGATGTCGCCGCGACAAATGACGCTTGGACATGCTTTGATACCGATTTCCGGGCGCACGGACGAGTGGGCTGGCAAACTGCCCAGTCCATGCGCGATGCCGCCGACCAACTCACCCGGCGTATTGAGCGCCATGCCCGCGCTCAGGCGCAGCAGGCATCCCGACTGCTTTTTTGGGGCACGTTCGGCCTGGCACTGTCCGGGCTGGGCAGTTTGGTTTTGCTGCGGCATTTGCGCCAGTCTGAAGAAACGCAGCGGCGGCTGGGCGACATCCTGGATAGTGCCCCCGACCTGATTGGCATGGCCGACCCGCAGGGACGCATACTGTATCTCAACCATGCCTTCCGTCGGTTTTTTTGTTTGCCGGATGATGCCGCCTTGCCCCATCTGTGCGTGTCCGACCTGCACCCACCCCAATCATGCACACAGATGGAAGCGGAAAGCCGTCCCATGGCTCTGGCCGCTGCGCGCCGTAACCATGAGCATTGGGGTCTGCACGTTAAATGTGGGCATCGCCGACCCCAATGCCCTGATCGCGGCAGCGGACAGCGCTTTGTACCGTTCCAAAGCCGGAGGACGCGACCGTGTCACCCACGCCGACGCCCCGCAGCCCCTTTTGACTGCCGAGCGCACTGCCCGCGCCGCCTAGCGCGTGGCTCGGCGCAGGCAGCGGCCTTTGCCCAGCGCTGTGCAGGGAAGAAAGCCGGGGCGACCGGGGCGTAAAGGCTGCCTTTTCCCGTTTCTCCGGCTTTCCCCGCGCATACCAACGACGGACGGATTTGTTCCGTCGTTGGTACGCATTGGAAACAAAGCCGAAACCCGCAGAATACGCCTTCGCCTCGCGTTGTCAATCGCCTGCCTGCATCAGGGCATGGGCATGGACATGCCGGGCATGGACGGCTGCGGGGCGGCGGGCGGCGCGGAAGCGGGAACAGCCGCCGGGGGCATGGTCATGCCGGACAGGGTCATGCCCACCATGCCTTTGACGCGGGACGGACGCAGGCGCAAAAATATTTGGAAGCCCAGCGGCGTCGCTGCGCCGTACACGGAGTTCAATGACGCTGGGTGCGTGTCCAGGGTGACCGCCGCGCCCAGGCCCGTGTCAATCCCCTTGCCGTGCGTGAGATCGCGCACATAACCCGCCGTGAACGCATTGAGATTGTACTTTCCCCCGGCGAGAGCGGGGGCGAGCACAAGCTCATGGCCGGATTTAGTGATGTTTTCCACCCGTCCAAAGACCGTGTCTCGCCCGCGCTGCCAGTCGGCTTCCGCAAGGTAGGAGTTGGTGCGGTCCTCGGTCGCCAGGTTGTTTTGCCCCCAGACAACAGCCGTGGTCACATTGGAATCGATCCCCAAGCCCTGGTTGTACAGCCATGAAGCCGTGATACGGTGCTGGTTTACGCCGTCGCCTTCGGCATTTTTAATGAAGCCATAGGAAGCTTGCAGGGCGTTGTCGGCATTGGGATTGACGCTCACGCGCCCGCTGTGGCTGTCGAACCGGGGCTTGTCGAACGAAGAACGATTTTCATCCGGCTCCCTGCCCGTGAAGACGCTGCCTTCCAGCTTCACGCGGCTGCCAACGTTCAGGCCCGCTGTCGCCACGCCGAACGTGATATGGGCGGCATCCTGCCAGTGGTGGCCGATAGGGGCGTCGGCCAGGTCATACGCCAGCAGGCGATGCATGTAAGTCGGCGGGCCTAGCGCCGGCTCGCCGGGGTAGCCCGCATACAAAAACGCCGACTTGCCCCGCCCCAAAAGATGGGAATAGGAAACGGCCAGCTCAGACACCAAGTCGTGCGGGTGCTGATGGTCGTGCAGCGGCTGATGGTGCCACGCCTCGCCGGTCTGGTACAGCAGCGGGTAGCCCGCCCCGCCTTCGGTCAATGGGTCGGCGCTCAACATGGCCCGGACGCCGATCTGCGAGGATACGCTCAGAGGATGCGAGAACATCCCCATCAGCCAGTTGGGGGCGTCTGCGCGCCGGTCACCGCGCCGGGAGCCAGTGCTGACATAGCGAGGCATGGCGGCCCCGTGCAGCATCAGCATGTCCCCATTGGGCCGCATCACCATGGCCGCATCACCATGGCCGCATAAACAGGCGAGGACGCGGGCAGCCAGGCTGTCCCGGATGCTTCCTGCGCCATCGGGTCCTGCAAGTCAATGGACGACATGGACAGGGCCCGGTTCATGGGGATCATCGGGCGTGACGGCATCGCGGGCATGGCCGGAGTTTGTGCGTAAGAAACGGGCGCGGCGAAGAGGGCCAGCGCCAGGGAAAAACAGAAACATCGCAGAGGGTTGATCTTTCACGGACAGCAAACCGCTCAGGAAAAGCCCCTCCGTCCCGATCGCGCCCTGCACCGGCAGATGGCGAAGGCGAGGGGACTCGGAGAAGAAAGGGCAAGGCCCCTCTCCCCCTGGCTCCCCAAAATCGGGGCGCGGGGACATCCTTGCGGACAAAGACAGGGCAGAAAAATCAAGCGACAGGCGGGGCGCGGGGAGAAACAGCAAGTGCGCGCAAGGCACGCGGCAGCGTGGAACATGGCGGCGGACGCAGGCGCAGCGGCAGGAAGGGCGAAATCATCCCCAGGCTGCGCGGCGCAGGCAACGCGGCGCAGAACAGAAACGCGGGGCGCGGCGGCTTGTGCCGAAGCGGGACAACGGCGGCAGGCAAAGATGCGGCGCGGGTCAGGAGGGGACGGCAGGCGGGAACCGAGAAATGGAAAGCCCGACCGGGCGCGGGCGAAACACGCACGGAGGGCGACGGCAGGCAGCACGGCATCGGGCCGGACATGTGCGGCATGGAACACGGCATCGGGCCGGGCGTCAGCGAGGGCGGCGCAGGCAGCAGGCGCGAGGCATGACGGCACTGCCATACCCAGGCGGATGGCGGCAGAGTCGTCCCCAGGACGACAAACAGCGTCAGCAAAAACGACAAACAAGACCCAATGCGCCGAAACCGTGTCATGGCACCCAAAGTATACCCGTGTCGGGGAACTTTCCTCCTCGCTTCAACTGTTGTTCCAGGAAGAAGCGCCAGGCGCAAACCCGCCCAAGCACCGTGTTTTCCCGGTGCATACGGTTGAAAGCGACGCAAACAAGGAACACTAACCGTAGCCAACCCTCTAGCTATCCAGAAAGCATTTTCAGTGACACCCAAATCCCACTATGACATTGTCGTCATCGGCTCCGGGCAAAGCGGCGACCCTCTCGCGCGCGCTTTCGCCAAAGCCGGGCATAGTGTCGCCCTCATCGAGCGCGCGCATGTAGGCGGAACATGCGCCAATACGGGCTGTACGCCCACCAAGACCATGATCGCCAGCGCGCGGGTCGCTTATCTCGCACGGCGGGCGGCAGATTTCGGTGTCCAGTTCGACGGGCCGGTGACAGTAGACTTCGGCAAGGTGCGCGAGCGCAAGCGAGCCATTGTCGCAGATTTTCGCGGGGGTACGGAAAAGGCGCTTGCCCAGCAAGACAACCTGGACTTGATTTATGGCAGCGCGCGCTTTGTCAGCCCGACGGAGATTATCGTCAAGATGAACGATGGGCAGGAACTTTCAATCACGGGCACAAAGTTCTTTCTAAACACAGGGGCACACGACATTGTCCCGTCTTTGCCTGGCCTGGGCAGCGTTCCCTTTCTCGACCATGCTAAAATTGAAGAACTCGGCAGCGTACCGGAGCATTTGCTGATCCTGGGCGGCGGCTACATTGCATTGGAATTTGCGCAGATGTTCCGGCGGTTCGGCAGCCGGGTTTCCATTGTCGAGCAGTCCGCCCGCCTGCTGGCGCATGAAGACGAAGACGTGTCGCAGGAAATGGAGCGCATTCTGCGCGAAGACGGCATCGAGATCCGCACAAACGCCAAGGCTCTGGAAGCCGCGCAAAGCGGCCCTGATATTCAGCTCACAGTGCAGACAGCCGAGGGCGAAACGAAAACGCTGATAGGGTCGCATCTGCTGGTCGCTGTGGGCCGCACGCCCAGCACCCAAGGGTTGGGATTAGACAAAGCAAGCGTCGCGACTGACGACAAGGGCTCTATCCAGACCAACAGCAAGCTGGAAACCAACATTCCCCATATCTGGGCGATGGGCGACGTGAAAGGCGGCCCCGCCTTTACGCATATTTCCTACGACGATTACCGGATTATTGAAGCGAACCTTATCCACAATGGGCAGCGCACGACCGAAGACCGGCCTGTGCCTTACACTGTGTTTACCGACCCCCAACTAGGCCGTGTCGGCATGACCGAGCAGCAGGCAAAAGATAAAAGCTTAAACTACGCAGTTGCCAAAATCCCCATGACCGAAGTGGCGCGCACACTGGAAACCGACGAAACGCGCGGCTTTATCAAAGCCATTGTCGACAAAGACAGTGGGCAAATACTCGGCGGCGCCATGTTCTGTCTGGACGGCGGGGAAGTGATGTCCGTGCTGGAAACCGCGATGCTGGGGAAACTTCCCTACACCACATTGCGCGACGGCGTATTTGCGCACCCCACCCTGTCCGAGTCGCTCAACAACCTGTTTATGAGCCTGGACTAGAAAGCCCCTCTCGATGCCGACAACAACGACACCAGAAACGCAGCGCGCTGTGCTTTTGCAGCAATACCGGGCCGTCCGCGCGCAAAGCGAAGCCATCTGCCGCCCTTTAGAGCCCGAAGATTATGTGGTGCAATCCATGCCGGATTGCAGCCCTGCCAAATGGCACCTCGCCCACACGTCCTGGTTTTTTGAGACGTTCCTGCTCAAGCCCTTTCAACCAAACTATCTTTCTCCACACCCGCAGTACGATTACTTATTTAATTCCTACTACAACTCTATTGGCGAGCGCCATTGCCGTCCCAAGCGCGGACTGGTATCCCGTCCGACCGTCACCGACGTGTACGCCTACCGGGGCCATGTCGATGCCCACATGCGCCTTTTACTGGAAACGATGAGTGAAAGCCAGTTGGCCGAAGTCGCGCCCCTCTTAGAACTCGGCCTGAACCATGAGCAGCAGCACCAAGAGCTGATGGTGACCGACCTCAAGCACCTGTTTCACGAAAACCCCCTGTGCCCCGTGTATCAAGCGCCCAGCCAGGCAAATTCCGTGCCTGGTACTGTGCCTCAAAAAGCCCAATGGATCAAGTTTGATAAAGGCCTGCAATCTATCGGCTACCAAGGGAAAGGTTTTTTCTTTGACAACGAAGGCCCGCGCCATCCCGAATATGTGCCCGGCTTTCAGCTTGCCTCCCGCCTGGTCACCAACCGCGAGTGGCTGGCGTTTATGGACGACGGCGGCTACCAAAAGCCCGAATTATGGCTTTCGGAAGGCTGGGCGACTTCGCAGGCACAGAAGTGGCAAGCTCCCCTGTATTGGTGGCAAAAGCGCGGGGTAGAGTGGCACGAGTTCACCCTGGGCGGCATGCTGCCCTTGGATTTAGATGCTCCTGTCTGCCATGTGTCGCTGTTTGAGGCGGATGCTTATGCCGCCTGGGCCGGTGCGCGCCTGCCGACGGAAGCCGAATGGGAAGTGGCTTCGGAAAGCGTGCCCATGGGCGGCCACTTTTTGGACAGCGAACACTTTCACCCATCTATGGCTTCTGAGCAAAGCGGCCTGACCCAGATGTTCGGCGATTTGTGGCAATGGACCCGCAGCCAGTACTCGCCCTACCCTGGCTTCAAAACACTGCCCGGCGCATTGGGAGAATACAACGGCAAGTTTATGTGCAACCAGTTTGTGCTGCGCGGCGGGTCATGCGCCACGCCCAAGTCGCATATCCGGCGCACATATCGCAACTTTTTCTCGCCGGATGCCCGGTGGCAGTTTTCCGGCCTGCGGCTGGCAAAGGACTTTAATGACAACAACTGAACTCGACTACGCGCCCGGCACGACAAGCTTCGCCGAAGAAGCGATTGAGGGGCTGACGCAAACTCCTAAAACTTTGCCCTGCAAGTTCTTTTATGATGCGCGCGGCTCCGAGCTGTTCGACCGTATCTGTGAACTGGAAGAATACTATCCGACCCGGACAGAAATGGGCATCATGCAAAGGCATGCCCGTGAAATGAGCGACTTGCTGGGTGCTCACTGCCGCTTGGTCGAGTACGGCAGCGGCAGCAGCCTCAAGACGCGCGTTTTGCTGGACCATGCGCGCCATCTTGCAGCCTACGTGCCCATGGACATCTCGCGCGAGCACTTAGGGCGCACGGCATCCGGTTTGGAACGTGCCTACCCGCAGGTTCCTATCCTGCCGGTGTGTGCCGACTACACGCAGCCGTTTGACCTGCCCGCTGTCCGCGCGGCCCGTACCGTGGTGTATTTCCCCGGCTCCACAGTGGGCAATTTCGCGCCGCCCCAGGCGCGTGAGTTTTTGGCACAAATCGCGCAGGTCTGCGGACGGGGCGGCGGCCTGTTGATCGGTGTGGATCTCAAAAAGTCGCCCGCCCTATTAGAACCGGCCTACAATGACCGGGACGGCGTGACGGCGGCGTTCAATCTGAACCTGCTGACACGCATGAACCGGGAATTGGACGCGGACTTTGACCTGACCCAGTGGGCGCACCATGCGTTTTACAACACGCAGCTGGGACGCATTGAAATGCACCTGGTCAGTTTATCGCCGCAGACGGTGACAATTGGCTGGGAGCGCATTGCGTTTAGGGCAGGCGAGCATATCCACACGGAAAGCTCTTACAAATACGCCTTGGATGAGTTTGCGCGCCTGGCTGAAAGCGCGGGATTGACCGTGCAGCGCGTGTGGACAGACAAAGATCAATTGTTTAGCGTGCAGTATCTGACTGTTGCTTGAAACAAGCCAAAGAAAACAAAACAGCCTGCGCTCCTATCCGAGAGCGCAGGCTGTTTTGCTTGGACTTAAACGGTGCCGCGCAGCCCCGACGAAACCACGAGTTTGTCCAGGCCATCAAACGCAAACTGCACCAGCAGGGCCAGCAGGGCGGCGGGGATCGCCCCGGCCAGCAAGGTCGTGTTGTCGTAGTTGGTCAGACCGATATTGATGCGCTCTCCATAGCCGCCCGCTCCGATAAAGGCAGCGATAGTCGCCGTCCCGACATTGATGACCGCGCTGGTCTTGATGCCCGCCAAAATGGAGCGCGCGGCAAGCGGCAGCTCGACAAGGCGCAGGCGCGCGCCCCCCGGCAGACCCAGGGCAGTGGCGGACTCGCGCAGGGACGGCGCAATATCGGTCAAACCCGTGTAGGTGTTGCGCACAATCGGCAGCAGGGAATACAGAAACAAGGCGATCAGTGTCGGCACTGTCCCAATTTGCCCCAGCAGAGGAATGAGAAAGGCTAACAGGGCCAGGGAAGGAATAGTCTGGATCAGCCCGACGGTGGACAAGATCGGGGGCGCAATGCGGCGCGACCGCGCCGCCCAGATGCCTAATGGCACGCCGACAAGAATGCTCAGGGCGAGCGACACAAAGACCAGAAACAAGTGCTGACGGGTCAATGTCCAAAAGTCTCCCCCAAACACCTGCCCCCAAAAGCTTCCGCTAGAATGGGCGACTTGCGACGTGTCATGCAGATGCAGATCCTGTGTCACAAATGCCTGAGCAATGGCGGCAAAACCCTGATGCCCCACCTGCGCCTGGGCGTTCATCGCGATCATGCGCGCGGCGGGGATGCTGCCGCGCAATTGCTCCAGGGCGGCCCAGGTTTTGGGCAAACGCCGGGGCATGTCGTTCCGATACACCAGGACGGCATCGTAGGCGGGGAAGTAGTGGCGGTTGTCGCCCAAAACGCGCAGCTTATCCTGGGCAATCTCGGCATCCGTGGAGTAGACATCGACCACATCGACCGTCCCTGCTTGAATGGCTTTGTAGGCTGTCCCGTGGTCAAAGCCTTGCGGCGTTTGGAACGGCAAACGGTACGCTTTGACCAGGCCGCGCCAGCCGTCCGCCCGCCCGATAAACTCCTGAGACAAGCCCAGCTTGAGAGCCGGGTGCTTTGCCAGGTCACTCAGTGTGCGTATGCCGAGTTTCTGGGCTAAGTCTTCGCGCATGGCGAGGGCGTAGGTATCGTTGAAGCCCAGGGGGATGCCGACGCCCAACCCCTGCGGCGCAAGCTGGGCGCTTAATTGATCAATGGGCCCTGTTGTTTTTTCGTGCAGCAAATCCTGAGCGACTGTGCCCGTGTATTCGGGGTACACGTCAATGCTGCCGTTTTTTAATGCGGCGAAGACAATGCCCGTGTTGCCCAAGCCCTGTTTGTGCGTGGCCGTGCCTTCGCGGGCCGTGTCTGCAACTTGCCGCACAATCTCGCCCAGGATATACGACTCGGTAAAGCGCTTGGAGCCGACAATCAGCGGCTTCTGCGCCATACAGGGCAGGGTAAGCAGCAGCAGGGCAAGGGCAAAGATGGCCCTCACCCGGCGCTGCGCGCCACCTTCTCCCACCCGAGGGCGCGGGGAAGGGCTTATTTTTTCCGGCTCCCCCTGGCCCAAGGGCGAGAAAAGGGGCTGGAGGGTAAGGACTTCCTCTCTATCTGTCATTTACACGGTCTCCGGCAGGGCAGGCAGGGGCGAGCGCTGGGCGCGGATGAAACTAGTCACGTACGCCTCCGCAGGACGCTCCCAGAGGTCGGACAGTGTGCCGGACTGGATAATGCGCCCTGCGCGCATCAGCACAATCGTGTCCCCGAAAAAGGCGGCTTCGCCCATGTCATGGGTCACCAGGACAACTGTTTTTTGCAGGCGCGCGAAGATGTCTTTGAGCTGAGACTGCAATTCACTGCGCGTGATGGGGTCTAATGCCCCCAGCGGCTCGTCCAGCAGCAGCAACGGAGGGTCCAGCATCAGGGCGCGCATGATGCCGACACGCTGGCGCTGGCCGCCGCTGAGGTTTGCGGGGTAGCGTGCCAAAAGCTCGGGGGGCAGCTGGACAAGCAACGCCAATTCTTGAACGCGGCTGTCGATCTGCGTCAGGGGTTGTTTCAAAAAGCGCGCCATCAGCGAAACATTGCGCTCGGCAGTGAGGTGAGGAAACAAGCCGCCGTCCTGGATGACATAGCCGATTTCGTGGCGGCATTGCGGGGCGTTTTCCTGGGTCAGTTCCGTGTCGTTGATCAGCACGCGGCCCGTATCCGGGACAATCAAGCCCACTAAGGTGCGCAGCAGCGTCGATTTGCCGCACCCCGAAGGGCCGATCAAGACAGTGGTCTGCGCGTCGGCAAAAGCCAGTGTCGTCGGAGCCAGGGCCGTATTTGCGCCGTATGTTTTGGAGATATTATCAACGGCGATCACGCCCATAGTTATCCTCTTGCACCCAGCGCGCTACCAGCCCCGCGTGCCCGGCGCGCCTTTGAACGGCCCGGCAATATCCGTTGTGATCCAGCCACCATAAAAGTCGCCGGGCTGCGCCTGCACGCGCTCATCGTCCACAAAACACGCCTCCATGCGCGACGGATAGAATGCCACAGACCCGGCAATCGGCGCAAATGCGGGTGTCGGCTGCGGGTAAAACCATCCGGCATCGGCGGCCTCTTTGTCCCCCACGCACACGCTGTAGTACGATGCCGTCCCTTTCCACTCGCAAAACGAGTGTGACGGTGTTTGGGTCAAGAATTCCTGCCGAATGTCGCTGAGAGGGATGTAATAGACGGGCGGGTGACTGGTTTCCAGCACACGAAACGCCCCGTGCGTGTCGACCAGTGTTTCGCCCGCAAAGACGATACGGATATGCCGATGGGACGGCTCCAGGCGCGGCGGGCGCGGGTAGTCCCAGACGGACTCCTGACCGGGCTGCGGCGCGATACGCGAGGGAGTCATGGAAACAACTTTCTCAAAAACAACAGGCGCGGCGCGAGAAATGCGCGTCCCTGTTTCCAGTATACCAAGTGCGGCCCGCTTATCAGGCGAACCCTCCGCATATTTGACAGCCCAGGCGCGGGTTTGGTACAATAGCTTTGTTTTGTCATGCACCGCGCCGGAATCAGCCGGCCCGGTGCGTCCTGCCGCCTTGCGCAGCCCCTGGGAAGGAAGTATTTTGTGTCCCCATTCGCGTCCGAGGCCATTGCCTTCGTGTGCTGGTTCTTTTATTCCAGCTACTTTGAATGGTTTGTGCACCGCCATTTGATGCATGTCCGCAGGCCGTTCCCCTTGCAGGAGGCCTTCAAAGGCCATACCCTGGTGCACCATCAGCTTTACCACTGGAACGGCAAGTTTGAAGCGACCGGGCCGGGCCGTCCTCCCCATGTCGCCCTGCGCTGGTATGCGTTCCCCGTGATGATCGCGCTGCACGTCCCCCTCTTTTATCTTATCCAGTATCTGGTGCATGTCCCGGTCGTGTTCGGCTCCATTCTGGGGACGACTTTGTACTTTGCAGGCTACGAATACACGCACTACCTGATGCACGTCCCTAAAGGCCATCCTGTAGAACGCTATCGCTGGTTTAAGTTCCTGAAGGGGCATCATCGCCTGCACCACAAATACTACCTGCGCAACCTCAACGTCTTTCTGCCCCTGGGCGACCTGGCGTTCGGCACATTGGTGACCAGCGAGGGCTGGCGGTCGAAGCCCACCAAACGACAGCGTTTCTTAAGCAAGCGCAAAGCCGACCTGCGCGCCAAGACATTAGATAAAACCGGCTCCTGAGCGCACTTTGGGGCTGGCTTTGCTTTGCTTGCGCGCCCTGTGCTTGGGCGTTGCGCGGGCGTGTCAACCGCAAACCAACGACGGAACAAATCGTTCCGTCGTTGCTCATGGCTTGGGATGCTCTGGAAAAGAGCAAGCATTGCCGAAGCAGACCCTGGACAACCCGGAAAATTCTCAGGTCAAACGTCGGTCAAGGCCACGTGCACTTCAAAGCTGCCGGGTATGAAACAAGCACGTATGATCTTCAACGTCGCTACGGCTCGTCAATATGCTCACGAGGGACGCACCGAGGAATGGGTCCACGCTTACCTCAACACGCCGGCTTGGGCCAATACAAGTCTTTCCGCAATTATCCGGCACCAAAAACCGTTTTGGATCGGCCCGATTGAAGTTGAGCTAAACCAGCTTGTGCGCTGCTGCGGGCCGGAGGCGCACATGCGCTACCCCCAGCAGCCCCAAGAATGGGAAGAAAGCATTGCCACAATCCTGAGCAGCCTGGACGATCCGTCCGCCTTGCCGCCGCTGATTGTTCGGCCTGTGGGTGGGGTGTTTGGCATTCCAGATGGGAACCACCGGCATGAGGCCATGCGCCGCAAAGGATGGCACACCGGATGGGTCTTGCTTTAGTGTGACCGCGACCCAGGATTTAGGGGAAGATGGCAGAGCGCAGACTGAGGAATTTTATTCCTGCCGACGCACAAACAGCAGCCCTCACGGGGGCTGCTTTTTTCATGCGGGATGTTAACCAAAGATCAGCCGAAGCGCCCGGAAACATACGCTTCGGTGTCTTTGTTGGTGGGGTTCGTGAACAAGGCCCCGGTGTCGCCGAATTCCTTCATTTCGCCGCGCAGGAAGAAGCCGGTCTGCTGGGAAACGCGTGCGGCCTGCTGCATATTGTGGGTGACGATGACGATGGTGTAATCTTTGCGCAGGTCTTCCATCAATTGCTCAATGCGGAAGGTGCTGTTGGGGTCTAAAGCCGAACACGGCTCGTCCATCAAAATCACTTCGGGTTCCACAGCCAGCACGCGCGCGATGCATAGGCGCTGCTGCTGGCCGCCGGACAGGGCGTAAGCGCTGGCTTTCAACTTGTCTTTCACCTCGTCCCACAGGGCTGCCCCTTTCAGGGTACGCTCCACGATCTCGTTCAATTTCTTGCTGCTGCGCTGGCCGTGGATACGGGGGCCATAGGCAATGTTGTCGTAGATGGACATGGGGAACGGATTGGGCTTCTGGAAGACCATGCCGACACGCTTGCGCAGGCCAACCACATCGACATGGCGCTCATAGATGTCCTGGCCATCCATCGTGATTTTGCCTTCGAGCCGCGTACCGTCAATGAGGTCGTTCATGCGGTCTAAGGTGCGCAGAAACGTGGATTTACCGCATCCCGAAGGGCCGATCAGGGCCGTGATCTGACGCTCCGGCAGGACAATATTGATGTCCTTGAGGGCGTGAAACTGACCGTAATAAAAGTTGACATGCTCGGCAACCAGCTTAGGTTCCGTTTGGGGAGCAGGGGATTGTCCGATCTGTACTTGAGGCATGGATATGGAAGACGTTGCTCCGTTTGGTATGGCTATATTCCCCATGAGTGTTATTTCTCCTCCAAAAACCGGCTTCGGGTTGCAAACCGGGCAGCAATGCTGAGTATCAGGATGAAACCGATCAAGACGACCGCGCCCGCCCAGGCCATATTCTGCTGGGCCGGGTCCACAGCCGTGGCGTAGTTGTAGATGCGCAGCGGCATGGCATCAATGGGGGCATTGAGAGTGGCGACATTAAACTTGTGCCCCAAAACATGGGCGGGATGAGTGTAAAAAATCTCGCTGCCCAAGATGGTAAACAGCAAAGGGGCGGTTTCCCCCGCGATGCGCGCAAGGGCCAGCATGACGCCCGTAATGACGCCGCCGCGCGCAGCGGGCAGCACGACGCTCCACATGGTGCGCCAGCGGGTCGCGCCCAGGCCGAGCGACGCTTCGCGCATGGCGAACGGGACAAGGCGCAGGATTTCTTCAGTCGTGCGCATGACGGTCGGCACCATCATAATCCCCAGGGCAAATCCGCCCGCGTAAGCCGAAAAAGCAGACCCGCTTTGCCCCGACCGATGGATGCGTTCCGCTGTCGGCAGCACCCACACGGCGTAAACGAAAATGCCGATCACAATTGACGGGATGCCGTTCAAGACATCGGTGAAAAAGCGGACAAGGCTGGCAAAGCGGCCCCGCGCTTCCACCTGATAAATGCCGCCCAGAATGCCCAGCGGCAGGCCGACAACCGCAGCCAAACCGAGCAATGTCAATGTGCCCGTGATGGACTGAGCAATCCCGCCTTTAGCGGGGGTGACAGCATCCGGGACGCGCGTGAACAATGTCCAGCGCAGAGAATGGAAGCCCTTGGACATCAAAAAGAACAAAACCAGACCCAGCACGAGAAGGGCCAGGGTGGCAGCCAGCCCGCACAAGGTCAGCATGATGTAGTTGTTGGCGCGGCGCAATGTCATGTCACTTGCCCCCCTGCACGTCTTTGGCGGTGTAACGAACCAAAAGGCGGGCGAAGATATTGACGATGATGGTGACGCCAAACAGCACCAGGGCGATCTCGACCAAGGCCGATGAGTTCAGGCCGGGCGACGCTTCGTTAAACTTGTTGGCCAGGGCGCTCGCCATTGTATTCGCCGGATTGAATAAGCTCCAATCAATGCCGGACTTGGTGGCCGGAGAGCCGTTGCCAATGACCATGGTCACAGCCATTGTCTCGCCCAGGGCGCGGCCCAGTCCCAAAATGGTCGCACCGACGATGCCGGATTTGGCGTAAGGAATCACAACGCGGGCGATGGTTTCCCACTGGGTCGCCCCCAGCCCGTAGGAGCCTTCACGCTGGGCTTTAGGGATGGCCCGCAGAATGTCGCGTGTCACAGCCGTAATATAGGGTGTCACCATGATCGCGAGGATCACCCCGGCGGCAAGCATGGAGTTGCCGGTCGCATTGTCGCTGTGAAACAAGGCCGTATGCGACAACGGCGAATGCCCGATGGGCAGCATGATCTTGGTTTTCAGCCAGGGGATCAAGATAAAGATGCCCCACAGGCCATAAACCACGCTGGGAATAGCCGCCAGCAGCTCGATCAAAAACGTGACCGGCGTACGGATAAACGGCGGGGCCAGCTCGCTTAAAAAGATAGCCGCCCCGATGCTTACCGGCACGGCAAGAAGAAGGGCGATAGCGGACGAATACAGCGTGCCGAAAATATACGGCAGCGCTTGATAGATGTCCTGCGTTTCATCCCAGTTTGCACCTGTGACAAAGCGCCAGCCGGAGTGATGGATGGACAGGCGGGAAGCGCCATACAATTGAAAGCCGAGCCACAGGATAATCGCGAAGATGCTCAGTGATGCCAGTGTCGTGACGGCAAGATAAATACGGTCTCCCCAGCGCACGGAAAACGGCACCTTGTTACTTGCGGGAATAGCGGGGGCATCGAGGGGAGGTGAAATTGCCATAGGGAATAACACACCAAAGTCCCCCGGATATGTTTGAAGCATATCCGGGGGCGAAAGACTACTTCAAGGAAGCGACTGCGGCCAGAGCACGCTTTTGGACACTGGGAGGCAGAGGCGCATACAGCAGGCCGGGGGCATCATGCTGCCCGGTTGTCAGCATCCAGTTCAGGAAGCCTTTCAAAGCCGGGCTGGAATTGCGATAAACCAGCAGGAACGTGAACCCGGTGATGGGATAGCCTTGAGGCGCGGTAGTGTTGGTAATCACTTTGCGGAAGTCCGGCGGCAAAGTCACGCCTTCCGCCGCTACCGTGGTGGATGCGACGCTGGGATAGATAAACTTGCCCTTGGCGTTCTGCACGGCGGCATAGGGAATGCTGTTCTGCACGGCATAAGCCAGTTCAATGTAGCCGATGCCGCCGTCGTTCTGCTTGATCAAAGCGGCCACGCCGGGGTTGCCCTTGCCGCCCAGGCCCTTCGGCCACTTGACGGATTTGCCCGCGCCGACAGTGCTTTGCCAGTCACCGCTGACCTGGCTCATATAAGTCGTGAAGATGTTGGTCGTGCCTGACCCATCCGAGCGGTGAAACGTGGAGATGGCAAGGCTGGGGAACTTTGTGCCGGGGCTCAGCTTAGCGATGCGCGGGTCGTTCCAGTTAGTGATCTTGCCTTGGAAGATGTCCGCGATGATCGGCCCGGTCAGATGGATACCCGCCCCGATACCAGGAACGTTGTAAGAGATCACAACCGCACCCGCCACGGTAGGAATATGCACGATGCCCGGCGCGAGCGCAAGCTCAGCCGCGCTCATGGGAGCATCCGATGCGCCGAAGTCCACGGCGTGGGCAGTAATCTGCTTGATGCCGCCGCCCGACCCAATGGCCTGGTAGTTGATGCGTACGCCGTGCTGCTGGGCGTATTCCTGGAACCATTTCTGGTAAATCGGGGCGGGGAAGGTCGCGCCTGCGCCGGTCAAAACTTGCGCCTGAGCGGCGGGCGCGAGGGCAGCGATGCCTATCACGGCGGCTAGGGCGCATTTCCAAAGATTCTTCATTGTGTTTGTGAACATATTCTGTAACGTCCTCCGTAAAGCGGGGGAAGAGTTGTTCTTTCCCCCAACTGATGCTATTCTAGAACCGAACCTGGACTTCTGCCGTGGTCTGGCTGATTTTCAAGGGGTTGGTGTTGGGCGTATGGGCGACCTTGTCGGGGTGGATATAGTAAACGCGCAGGCGTGTCGCTTTGTCCAGATTATAGGTTGCACCGTAGCCTAAATTTTCGTCGTTGTAGGAGCTATTCGCTAAAGGGCCGCTGGTGGCCCGGCGCAGCTTGTCATAGTTGAAGAAAAAGCTGAGGGGACGGTCGGTTTTGCTGAAGAACGAATAGCCGATTTGCCCGTAGTAGCCTTCAATACGGTTGCCGGGAACGTCAATGGCGCTTGTGGCAGTCTGGTTTGTGAACCGGAACAGCTGCTCGTACTTGCCTTTTTCGTACTCGCCCAAGACAAACAGGCCGAATGGCGCAAAGTACTGCGCATCTGCCCCGAACAACTGCTTTTTGTCGTTGTGGTAGGCAGTGCCCGTAAATGTCGTTGCGGCTTCAGGCACCTGGCCGTCGTAGTAAGAAACGCCGACGCCGAGCTGCTTGTTCGGGGTTTGGTAGGCAGCCCGATAGATGGCGTCTATATGACGATCCTGCTCTTCCGAAGTGCGCCCTGTTCCGTTAACCAGAGCCGCAGTCAGTTTCAGGCCGCCCGGCAAAAAGCCGACCATCTGCTGGGGCGTGTTGTAGCTGAGCTGTACGCCTTTGTCATAGTCCTGGTTGGTCCAAATACCCGCGCCGGACTCGCTAAAGGCGAGAGGACGCTCCGGCGTGACAATGATGGCCGTGGAAGCGGGCAGTTGGTAGCCGAAGGGGTTGGCGAACAAGCCCGCCGTCAAGGTCGGCGCGTTGGCCGCGTTGCCGTCGCCGAATGTGTAAGCCACATAGCCTTCGCGCACGGTCACCTGCTGGTTGCCCGCAGCGCCCGGCGTCACCGCACCCGATGCGTCTAATTGGATGCCGAACTTGGCGTTGGGAGTAACAGACCCGGTGAACTTGAGGCGCGAACGACGCAATTCAAAGCTGTCCGTGTTTCCAAGCTGAGAATAGTTGCCGTTGTAAGAGCCGGGCTTGGAAGGCGTGCCGGAGGGGAACAAGTTCTGTGATTTGCCCGCCTGCTGGTAGCGGGCCTGCACATAGCCGCTGATTTGGAACTTGCGGTCGCCGCCGATGCCGAACGAGTTGTTAGCGGTGGTTTGCGCTTTGTTTGCGGCGTCCTTGGTGTCCAGCACGTCCTGGCGCAGGGCGTCGATTTGATCCTGGAAGCCGACTTTGCCTGTCGCAGGGTCGCCGTTGACAACGGACTGGATGGCATCAAGCTGGGTGCGGAAGGTGTCGACAAGGGCGCTGAGCTTGTTCAAGTCGTCCTGCGTGACCGGCACGCCGGTCGGGGTCGTGGGCACTTGCCCGGCTTTGGTTTTGAGGTCTTCTACAGTCTGCGCCATGCGGTCGATGACGGTCGCAAACTCATAGCGTGTCAAGCTGCGCTTGCCCAGAAACTGCCCATTGGGGTAGCCAAGCACATAGCCTTTGTTGGCGAGGTCGGTGACGGCTGAATAAGCCCAGTGGTTGGCGGGAACGTCGGGAAACGTCGCCCCCTGCGCATAGGTCGGGGCGCAAGCCAGGGCGGAGCCTCCGGCTAGAATGCTCACTGCGAGCGCGGTATTCCAAATCTTCAAGCGTGTCCTCCTCGGCATGATCTCACTCTTCGCGGTGTTTGCGGATGGGGAGCCATCAGCGGCCCTTGCCACGTCATGTTTGGCACGGTCTTGCTGTACCATGGCTATTTTACTGACGCAATGTTAAGCTAATGTTAAGAGTGTATTAAAACCGCGTTAATTTTGCGGCATGCCGAGACTATGTTCGGGGGCAGCGAAGACTTTTTGTGCCTGCCCGGCAGGCACGGACACAGGCTGCAAATAAATAGGGTTGCTGAAAATCCAGGGTTTGGCTCCCAGGCACAGATCGCCGAGGCAAAACCGATACAAATACACTTCCACGCGATAAGCGCCGGCTTCGCGGGCCTGAAACAACAATCGTCCGCCGCGCGCGGCAGCCACCAGGATGCCGTTGTGGAACAAGCGCACGAGAGCATTGGGAAGGGGCGCGCGCACTTCCAAAAGCACAACACCATCTTTGGAGCTTGTCAAAGGCAGAGCATCACCCATCTGCGCACCGGGGGCGGCGACAGCGGGCAGGGCTTCAAACCGAAACCCGCGCGCGTCGGCATAATTGTCATAGGCCATAAAGCAGTGCCCCTGCGCCAGGGCAGCGTGAACCAGCCGCGCATCTTCCCCGGCATGGAGGGGGTCACGAGACAAGGCTTTGGCCGTGACAACATGTGTGCGCAGTGTTTGAAAGCTTTCTTCATAGGTGGGATACGGATAAGAGCGCCCGCCGAAGCGCATCACGGCATGGGCATCCAAAGACGCAATCCCGACCACGGGGCGCGACGGGCCATCCGGGTCAAGCGGCAGCATCAAGCGATCCCACAAAGCCAGTTCCCGTGCGGGACGGGCGGCAACCAGGTGAAAGGCTTTCAGTCTGCGGCGGCTATGGTAGCGCAGCCACACCAGCAGCAGACCGGGCAGGTTGATTTTGGTGCGCGCAATTGCGCTGAGGTTGAACACTTCCAGCCCGATATTGGGCTTGTGCAGGGCGAAGTTTCGCCAGTGATCTTTGAGATCGCAAGGCAGGGCGATAAAACCGATGCCGCCCGCCGCCAGGATGGCTTCCTGCGCTTCAGACGCATTGCCCGGTGCGGGCACAAACGACGGCGGCACGTTCAGCGCGAGCAAATGCCCGGTGTCGGTCGTAATCTCGGTTCCGGCCAGCACCAGGGTCTGCCCATGCCAGCCGTCCTGATGGTTGACAAGAGTATCCAGGTTGGAATGGTCGCACATGACCAGATAATCCAGCCCGGCATCATTGGCGGCCTGCGCGATCTGTTCAACAGTCCCCACCCCGTCGCTGTAGGTGGAATGGATATGCAGCACCCCGGCATAATCATGCTGGGGCGCTGCCATATGCACGGGTTCCGGCCCCGCAAACGCGGGCGGGGCCGGGCCGAATTGCAGCCGCTCGCGCAGCGTGGCAAACAGGCCTTCGGCGGTCAAAATGGAAACAATCAGGCGCGCACGCGACCACTTCAGCAAAACAACGCTCTCCAGGCCCGAATGGGATCAGGGCGGCTTTTTGCCTTTTCAAAGGCAGCCGCCCTCATTTTAGCACGGAACAGGTGATTTTGTCGTGGCAGTGCTGGGTGAAGAAGCGTATCATTGAGCGCAGGTTTGGCCTGGGCAATTATTAGACCTCTTGCATAAGTCTGGTACTCTGTGCGTATGTTTTACGCCGAAGTCAGTTTGCTCAAGCCGCCCGTCTTTAAGCGGCTCACCGGCGTGTCGCCGGACATGTTTGCTGCCATGTCGGCGGCTTTAGAACGGCATCTGCCGACCTTTGGCCGCCCGCCTAAGCTCTGCCGCGAAGACCGGCTCTTGATGACGCTCATGTACTGGCTTGATGACGCTCATGTACTGGCTTGATGACGCTCATGTACTGGCTTGATGACGCTCATGTACTGGCTTGATGACGCTCATGTACTGGCGCGAGTACCGCACCTATGTTCACATTACCTATGTTCACATTGCTCAAACCTATGGCCTGAGCGAGTCCGCCGTCTGCCGTACCGTCCGCGCCGTCGAAGACGCCCTGGCGCGCTGCGGCGAGTTTACCTTGCCGGGCAAGAAAGCGTTGACCAAGAGCGACATCGTCTTTGAGGTTGTTGTGAGAGCGACATCGTCTTTGAGGTTGTTGTGAGAGCGACATCGTCTTTGAGGTTGTTGGGGTGGACGCCACCGAATGTCCCGTGGAACGTCCCCAAAAAAGCAGAAGCGGGCGTATAGCGGCAAGAAAAAGCGTCATACCCAAAAAGCGCAGGTTGTCGCCGACCCCAGAACCGGACGCATCTTAGCCACGGCGTTCAGCATGGGCAAGATGCACGACTTCAAGCTGTTCGTCAAGAGCCGTCTGGCACTGAGGCCAAAGACACAGTGTTTGGCAGACAGCGGCTACCTGGGGCTGAAAAAGCATCACGAAAACAGCCGTCTGCCGGACAAGAAAAGCAAGTTGCACCCGCACAAGAAAAGCAAGTTGCACCCGCTGACCGAAGAGCAGAAAGCGCGCAACCGGCAGCTTTCGCGTGAGCGCTTTGTCGTGGAGCACATCATCCGCAGCGTCAAGATATTTCGCATCTTGGCGGAGCGCTACCGCAACCGGCGGAGGCGCTTTGGCCTGCGCTTCAACTTGATTGCTGCGATTTACAATTTGGCTCGGCCAAAGTGATACTTACGCAAGAGGTCTATTAGTATATAGGCGGTCTTCGGCTGTTTTCATTAAGCCAGGATTAAATTTATATTAAACTTTAGGGTTTGTGAAAAGCCCCATCTTTTTGCTGCCGCCGCACAAGGAAAAACGGGAAGCGGCAGAGGGTGCGCTTCCCGTTTTGAGGATGAGGGGAGAGAAGAAGGTAGGAGGAACTTTAGGCGACCTGAGTGCGGCGGCGAGCGACGACCAAACCCAAAGCGCCCATGCCGATCAGCATGGCGACAATGCCGCTCGGCTCGGGAGCGGCGGCAGGGGCGCCGGGCGTGAAGTTCAAGGTGACCGGTTTAGCGCTCGTGGAGGTGCTGTTGTAGCCGTAAAAATTAGCTGCCATGTTCTGGTTGGAAGCGGCGCTATCCGCCGAGATGACCAGCCGAAGGTTCTAGCCTGCATTGTACTGGCTCAGAAAGTAGCTTGCGGCTGCGCCTGTCGGAGTCAGGGTAAAGGTGTCCAGCGTACCGCGCGTCGTTTGTGCCGTGTATGCCTGCGAGCCGAGGGAATACAAGGTGCCAAGCTGGGTGCCCACTCCCTGCGGGTCGTTTCCGGGGCCGGAATTGGCGGTGTTGTAAGCCAGTGTTGATGTGCCGTTGTCAATGCTGGCTGTGGTATTGGATGCAAAGTAGAAGTCCAATGTGCCGGCGGCTTCAAAGCCGGATGCCTGATCACCTAAGCTGAAAGTCAGTGTGTTGCCGGAAATGCTGGACACTGGAGCGGCGGGTTTGGCGAAGTTGAAATCTACCACGCCAAAGCTGCTGTAGGGCACACCAGCGCTGTTGGAACCAGTGGTTGTGCCTTCAATGGTCAGGGTGAAAGGTCCGGTGCTGGCGCCGTTCGCCAGGATTTTGTTGTCGTCAATGGCTGTTGCGCTCACCTGTGCATGGGCACCGGTGGCTGCTAGGCCGAGCAGGGTAAGGGTTGTCAGGGTTTTCTGCGTGCGGGTGTTCATAGTCTATCCATCCTTTAGTCAAAAATAAGCAGTGCGTCACTTTTTCGGCTGCACAATGCAGCCATGGAGAGTATGGATAGCAATGGTTATGGTTATATTAACGCGATGTTAACTTTACGTTAAACCATGCGCGATTTTCCCCGGCAGCGGCGGCAGACACAAAAAAGGGCTGGCCAAATATATTTGGCCCTGCCATTTTTGGTTTGTATTTCCCTATGGATACACAACTTTCCCAATCTGTGGATCCCACATACTGCCTTGCTCGTTCGTGCGCGCTCCGCCATAAAATCCGGTGGCTTCCATGGCGGCAACGTTTTGAGCGGAGCAGTTTGCGTTTTGGTTGAACGCTTTGAACTTGGCTTGGTCCGATATGCGCCAGGTGGAACCCGGATGCATGGCTTTGACATGCCCGTCGGCAAAGAGAAAGTCCGAAAACCCATTGTGGTAGTCTTGGATGGTGCCCATGCACAGCGGCGCAAAGGCGCTTGCGCCTGTGTTGAAGAACGGACTGGCATTGCGATTGGCACGGCCGTTTGCGGCCTGCGCCGCTTCAGTCAGAATAATAAATTCTGCGGGTGATTTGACCTGATCCGGGTTGATGCCAATTTCCCAGTTTGGGTAAAGGATGCCGTCAATATTGCCCACAGCAGTCACCGCTTGGCCTGGGTGCTCCGCACGAGCGTAGTCGTTCATGGCATAATTGCGGGCGATGGTGCCGCCAGGAGAAAGACCGTCTGGACAAGACCACAGATTGCCTGCCCCGCCCTGGCTGGTTGACTTGAGATAGGAATAAAGGGCGGAGCTGGGATCGTCGTTTCCATTCAGGTCTATGCTGTACCAGGCAGGATCGACATAATCAGGCGAGGGCGGCGTCCTGAATCTCCGCCCGCCGGGGCAGGGATAAAAGCCGTCAAAATCACTGGCGTATTGGGCAGAAGCCAGCCCAAACTGCTTTAAGTTGCTTTGGCAGGTGGTTTGGCGGGCTTTTTCGCGCGCCTGGGCAAACACGGGGAACAGAATGGCGGCGACGATTGCGATGACAGCGATGACGACAAGCAATTCAATTAACGTAAAGCCGCGCTTTGAGCGCGAAGAAGCATCACGAGGTGTCATGGAACGCCCCCTCTTTAACCAAAAAAGCGGCGGAAACAGTATTGCTGCTTCCGCCGCTTTTTATTTTGGTTTATTGGATGATCTTGACTTGGGCCGGGTCAGAAAGCGTGATCTGCGGCTTTCCTTTGGGGGCGCTCCATGTGCCGGTAAGTAGCACATGCTTGCCTTCCAGCGTGGTCAAGTCGGGGAACTTGGCATAGTCGCCGGGCATGACCACGGCAGTCAGCGCGGTTTTGTACTTTTTGTCGAAGTCCAGGATGACGTTGTCGTGGTCGTCCGGCGAGTATGCTTTCGTGACTATGCCTTGAAATGCGCCTGCTTTGCCGACCTGCTTTTGCGCGTCCGCGAGATTGTGGGCTTCCAGCGCTTTGGCGACGGCAGGGTCGGCAGCCGGAACCATAGCGAATGTGGCGGTTTTGGACGCCAGTGCGGACTGTGCTTTGCCGATGGGGTCACCATCGGCAGCGGCGGCTTTGGCGGGAACGGCAGGAGAGGTCTGTGCCGGTGCCGCCTGTACGATAAACGGGGGCAGCATCCCAAACACGATTGCCAGCACCAACTTGTTCCATTTTTTCATAGTGGCTTTTCCTTGGTCGAAAGATAAAAAAGCGGTCATCTTATTGTGCCGGCACCAAGCTTGGGTCGGAATAAGCGACGCCATCAAAGTATTTGGCTCCATTGGAACCGGCGGGATACCACATATTCACAGTTCCCGCGCCGGAGTGCTTCACTTTGTCATAGAACATGACGCCGTTGGGCAGGTTGCTGGTGCTGCTTTCGGCATATTGAATATCCCGCGCCGTCCAGGTGCTGCTTGGGATCATTGCTTTGACATGCCCGTCCAAGAACAAAAAGTCGGAAAAGCCATTGTGGTAATCTGCGGGAGCCATGTAAGGCACGGAATCTTTGGTGTAAGTCGCGGGCGGTGAACCGGCGCCGGTCGTATCGGATCCGGCCTGGTTGCCAGCCCCATTACAGCAGGTCTGGTTGAACGGCGTGCCATAGCGGTTCACGACGGCATCGTACTGCTGGTTGGAGCCGGTGCCTGTCCCAGCGTTTTCCTGCGCCGCTTCGTAAGCCAAGATGACCTGGGCGGGCTGGGCAATCGTAGCATCGCTCAAACCGGGATACTGTCCCTTGGCAAAAGCGCAGGTTGCATCCACCGCGCTGGCCGTGGCGGCGCAGTCGATGGCTTTTTTATAACCGTCAGGGCCAGCCCCCAGCAAAGCCTGTCCATTGAATTTAGATTGAAGCCATTGGTTCATGGCGTAGCTGCCGCCGGGAGCGGAAGAGGCAGAGTAGTTGCCGGGAAAATGATGCTCTGTGGCGTCCGCACAGGCATACAAGTTGCTGGAGCCGCCGTTGCCGCGCTGTTTGATGTAGGGAAAGATACCGCCCACATCCTGGTATGTCATATTGGGAGCAGCGCCGGTTGTCACTCCGTTGATCCAAGTACCCGACACTCCGGGGGTGAAGTTGTTGGTGACCGGCATCGGCAGGTTGCCGTCGTTGTCTGATGTGTATTGCAGAAAAGCCAGCCCCATCTGCTTCAAGTTGGATACGCATGTCGTCTGCCGCGCTTTTTCTCGTGCCTGCGCAAAGACAGGAAAGAGAATGGCAGCGAGAAGCGCGATAATGGCGATCACGACGAGCAGCTCAATCAAAGTAAAGCCGCGCTTGGGGCGCACGGAAGCAAAATAAATAGTCATAATCTGTTATCTTTCTTTCAGTTGCAGGCACATCTTCGCATCGCGTGACACGGGAGCATTTGCTCTTTTGAGGTTTTTCCTGCAACAGCGTCTAGTGTGTCAGATTATTGTTAAGCCCTCTTTAATAAAGTATTAACAAACTATTAAGCCTGTGACCAAAGGCGGCGGGGCCTGAGGCAAAACAAACGCGGGAGCGGCATTTGTTGCCGCTCCCGCGTTTGTTTTTGGTTGATTGCGCTTCTAATGGGGGGTTGTCGGCAAAGGCTGTCCGTCACGCCCATCGGCGACCATCCAGATGTTGTCTTGAGGATGCTGCGTAATATCGTAGCCTTGTTTTTCCGGCACGCGCGCCTTGACATGTCCATCGCAAAACAAGTAATTGCTGACACTGTTGTGGTAGGGCTTATCAGGCGACTGGGCAGCATACCAGTACGTTTTTTCACTTGCCAAGCTGTTCCAAAACCCTTTTACAAACATCCATGACCCAATATTCTGCGTGCTGCCGGTGTACTTGGAAGAAGTCGCTCCATCTTCCGGCATGGCTTCAAACAGCAAGTCGGTCTGAGCGGGGGATGCGATTTTGGCGATGTTCAGCACGTTGTCGTCATTGGACACCGGAGCATCCGTGGCGTGGCTATAGTTGACGCTTTCGTCTGCGGGACGCGGGTAAAACGAGTCAGGGTCATTCAGTGTGACGCTTTTGTTGTATGTCATCCCTGATCCGCACAAAAACTCGTTCATGGCGTACGTGCGTGGATACTGGTAATAAACGTCGGTGCCGGTATACACGGTGGCAATGTTCGGGCAGGTATAAACAGACGCTTTGCTGCCGCCCCCGGCGCGGTTTTTCACATACGGCTCAATAGGCGAGTTGCCGGAAGTCTTCGTGCAGGGGTTGGAATTGTCGTCACAGGTCACTCTGCCCCAATAATAAGCGGGCATCAAGGTTTCGTCGTAGTCTTGACTGTACTGCAAAAAAGCAAGGCCCAGCTGCTTGATACCGGACATGCAGGCGGTTTGGCGGGCTTTTTCGCGTGCTTGCGCGAAGACGGGGAATAAGATGGCAGCGAGAATCGCGATAATGGCGATCACGACGAGCAGTTCGATCAGGGTAAAGCCGCGCCTTGAGCGGCGCGCATCCAGCACAGTTGTCATACTTGTGACCTTTGTCATACTTGTGACCTTTCAAGGGAAATAAATGGCGGTGCTTGATTGGTGACAACACTGTCTTGTTTGCAAAGCGTCCGCCTATTGTAACTCAGAATTCTGACATCTGAATGTTAATGGAGTATTAAGACGCTAGTATTCTTTCCACAAAAGCCACCTAAAAGGACTCGGGCAATTCAAGCTGCGCCCGCCGCTTTTGCTTGCGCAAACTCAAGGCTTTTTGCAGGCCGCGACAATGGCTGCCGAATCGGTTGGATATGGATCGGCTTGAACCGACCAATCGCAGGGGGTGGTCGAGCCGTACTTTTTCCAGTGCGTGTGGCCGTCGCCATACAATGCGTTGAAACCGCCGGAATGCCGATATGCAGGCTTGGCCGTTTCCGCATCCGGCGCATAGTCCAGATTGGCTTCGCTGTCCAGCGTGACCATGGCACTGCCGCCGCTGCCGCAGGCCGACCCCAGGGCGAAGTTTGAGCCGACCGCCCCGTCCACAATGTTGATGGTGCCGGTGGGGTCTTCGACCTGCGCTTCCGTCAGCGATCTGCCGGATGTTTGCGTGCCGGGGTTGAAGCCGAAGCGCGGAGATGTTGTTTTTACGGCATTGAAGACTCCTGGGCCTTTGGAAGATGTCCACTGGTCAGAGCGCAGCGCGTTTCGCGCATAACACAGCCGCCCAACCGCCTGAGAGCCGGTCGTGGCCGTGCTGATTGACCCGTCCCCGGTCGTGGCCTGGCAGTATCCCTTTTTCTTGGAGCCTTGATTGACATCGACATAGCGCGGGTCGGGAGCCGACCATCGCGCGCCGACGGTGTTTCCCGCTGTCGGACACGCAAAAACGCCCGTGCCGTATTTTCCCGCGCTGCCGCCCATGTACGGCATCGCCAGCGACGGCCAGTAGGTGTCTCCCATCAGCTGCGGCAGCACCATCTCATCGTAATCTTGTGAGTATTGCAGGCACGCCTTGCCCACCTGGTTGATGCAGCTCAGGCACGCCGCCTGCCGCCCTTTTTCTCGCGCCTGGGCAAACACGGGAAAGAGAACAGCGCCCAAAAGCGCAACAATCGCAAGGACGACAAGAAGCTCGATCAAGGTGAAGCCGCGCAGGCGACGGGCGGCGGGCGAAAGCGCTGTCATGCGAAAACCCTTTCTCGGAAAACCAACAAAAAAGCGGAAACCGCGACAATGGCATTGTGCTTGCAAGCCATCTGTTTATTATAGCCCTCCCTTGCCATATTTTAACGCTCACTCGGCAACAACCTACTGTTAGTTTTCCGTCTCTGCCATCCTCGCAGTTCCAGCTTTTAATCCGGCCCAAGCAGGACTTGCGGGCAAAGAAACCGAATGAGGGCGCAGAGCCGGGTGGATGCAGCAGTGTCGCCGCTTTGTTGCTCCTGCGGAGCCAGGGCGTTTCCCGCCCGTATCCATGGCTTTGCACTCGCCTTGCGAGCCTGTACCGACGGCGGAACAAAACCGTCCGTCGTTGGTACGCCGTGGATACGCCGGGGCAGCGCTCAAACAACACCAAAGCATCAGGGGATATTCTTACTCATGACACAGATAAAAAGCGTGGAAACATTCCAGCGCCGCATGGCGGAAACCACCGCACTCAGCAACGCCTCCGCTGTGCTGGGCTGGGATCAGCAGACCTATATGCCGCCTGGCGGGGGCGCGGCGCGGGCCGAGCAGATGGCGGCGATGAGCAAAGTCATTCATCAAATGGCGACGGGCCGGGAAACCGAAACCCTGCTGGAAGCGGCGGAGCGCGATGGCGGGGGCCTGGACCCGGACTCGGACGACGCGGCGTACCTGCGGGTGGCGCGGCGGGATTTCAATCGCGCGGCAAAAATGCCGGAAGAATTGGTGGCGCGGATCGCGCGCATCACGACACTGGGCTACGAGGCATGGCACGAAGCGCGGACGGCGAGCGACTATGGCAAGTTCGCGCCGTGGCTGGAGCAGATATTAGGGCTGAGCCGGGAAGTCGCCGAGCTGCGCGGCTACCAAGAAAGCATTTACGATGCCCTTTTGGATGAATACGAGCCGGGCATGCGGGCATCGGATGTGCAGAAAATGTTTGACGCGATCAAGTCCGCCTCGGTCGCGCTGGTGAAAGCGGTCGCGGCGCAGGGGCCGAACGCGGTGGACGACAGCGTGCTCAAGCGGGACTTTGACGAAGCGTGCCAGGAGGCATTCGGCAAGGTCGTCGTGTCCGCATTGGGGTTTGACTGGACGCGCGGGCGGCAGGACAGGGCGGTGCATCCGTTCTGCACCAGCTTTACGCGGGGCGATGTGCGGATTACGACGCGCTTTGAGCGCAATTTCCTGCCTGTCGCCTTGTTTGGCTCCCTGCACGAAACAGGCCATGCGCTGTATGAGCAGGGTGTTTCTTCGCGCTACGACGGCAATGTGCTGGGGGGCGGCGTGTCGCTCGGGGTGCATGAAAGCCAGTCGCGGCTTTGGGAAAACCTGGTCGGGCGTTCGCGGCCCTTCTGGCAGGCATTCTACCCGGACTTGCAGCAGACGTTTCCCGACCAATTGGGCGATGTCGCGCCGGACGCCTGGTACCGGGCCATCAACAAAGTGGAGCCGTCCCTGATCCGGGTGGAAGCGGACGAGGTGACCTACAACCTGCACATTCTGCTGCGCTTTGAGATGGAAGTCGCCCTGCTGGAAGGCCGCGTGTCGGTGGCGGACGCGCCCGCCTTGTGGAACGCCAAAACCGAGGAATACCTGGGCCTGACGCCGCCGGACGACGCGCACGGCATCCTGCAAGACGTGCATTGGTCGGGGGGCGGCATCGGCTATTTCCCGACGTATTCGGTGGGCAACCTGCTGTCGGTGCAGTTGTTCGAGGCGGCCAACGACGCTTTGGGCGGCGAGATCGAGGCGCAGATCGCGCGCCGGGAGTTTGGGCCGCTGCACGGCTGGCTGCAGGAGAACATCTATCAATATGGGCGCAAGTACGACCCGAAAGAATTGGTGCGCCGCGTGACCGGGCGTGCGCTCGACCCGGCCCCGTATCTGCGCTACTTGCAGGCGAAGTTCGGGGACGTGTACGGGCTGGGCTGAAGGGGCTGTGCAGAGTTCCTGCCCTGCGTGTGAGGCGTCCCTCCCCCGCCACCCAAACGCTTGCCGTGGTTGATAAGCCAACAATTAAGGTATCGTAAACAACAATACTTTATGAAAACGCATGGCGGCGAAGGGCATCAGGAAGAACGCTTCTTTTGCCTTTTACGAAAGATGACACATGACCGGGCATGACATTGTGGTGGTGGGCGCGTCGGCGGGCGGCGTGGAAACGCTGACCAAGCTCGTCAAAGGCCTGCGTTATCTTGTCACCGACCCGCACGGGTTGATTCAAGAAGCCAACGCCGCCGCCGCCGCCTTGCTGGGCGTTTCCGCGCGCGCTGAAAGGCAAACCTTTGGCGAATTACATCGCCCAAGCCACGCGCGGCGCGTTTCGGCAGCGCCTGCTGCCCCTGGCAAGACCGGCGGCGGATCAGGTTCGTCTGCCGCTCACCCTGGCTCCGCGCGGGGGCAGGCCGGTGGCGGCGGAAGCCGGCGTGACGCAGGCGCACAGCGCGGAGGGAGAGCGTCCTGCCCTGCTGTGGGTCGTGCATGATTTGACCGCGCGCATTGAAGCGGAGCAGACGCGTCTGGCTTTGGCGGGGGAGCAGGCGGCGCGACAGCAGGCGGAGCAGATGGAGCAGCAGTTCCGCGCTCAGGCGGCTCTGCTGGAAATTCTTTTGACGACTGCGCCGACCGGCTTTGCGTTTGTCAGCATGGACGGGCGGTTCCTGCGGGCCAACAGCGCGCTGGCGCAGATGCTGGGCCTTTTGCCCGAAGAGCTGGTGGACAGAAGCATCGCGCAGATGCTGGGGGAAGACAACTGGCATCTGCTTTTGCCGCTGTTCCGGCAGGCCGCGCAGGGGGAAGCCGGGCCGGACACCGAGATTGTGTGCAGGCTGAAAGGCGGTACGTTTTGCCATTTTTCCGTCTCACACTACGCGGTTCAGGGGGATAAGGCAATGCTGGGCATAGGGATGGTCGTCACCGACATCACCGAGCGCAAAGTGGCGCAAGCGACCCTGCAAACGGCTTATGACCGGGAGCACCGCATCGCCGAAGTTTTGCAGCGCTCCATGCTGCGCTCGGTTCCCGAAGGCGCATTCGCCGGGCTTTCCATAGCCACGTTCTACGAGGCCGCATTGGCAGAAGCGCAGATCGGCGGGGACTTCTTTGACGTGTTTCCTATTGACGGCGGCAAAGTGGTTCTGCTTGTCGGCGATGTGTCCGGCAAAGGGCTGGCGGCGGCGGCATCTACGGCGGAAATCAAATACGCACTGCGCGCGACAGTCTTGATCCGAAGACGACCATGGAGCGATTAAACGACTTCATGTGCGAAGCCCGGCAGCAGGGCGATTGGGATGCAAACGTGTTTGCCGTGCTGTCCCTGCTCATCATTGACCCGGCCACAAGCCAGGCAAGTATCGCGCTGGCAGGGGCGGAACCGGCGCTTCTGCGGCGCGCGTCAGGCGAAATTGAAGCGCTGGAGCCGCGCGGCATGCTGCTGGGCATTGAGCCGGGACATGAGTACGCGCAGGCCGGTATCGCGCTGGGGCCGAGCGACACGCTGCTCATGGTCACGGATGGCATCACGGAAGCGCGCCGGGGCCGCGAGTTTCTGGGCATGGACGGCCTGAGCCGCCTGCTGCGGGAAGCCGAGCCGCAAGGGTCGGCGCAGGCGGTGGGCGAGGCGATCCTGCGAGGCGTGCAGGGCTTCGCGGCGGAAGCCGGATGCGTGGGCTGCCTCAGCGATGATGCCTGCGTCCTGGTTGTGCAGCGCTTGGAAGCCGAATGATGGCGTGCTTGATTTCCCCATTCTGTGTGCTATAATAGCCCATTGTTGAATGAAGCCGCCTTTTATGGGCTTTGTTCCTCTCTGCCCCGCGCGCTTTGGCGAACGTGCCGGGGCTGACCTGACGCCGCTTTTCCATTTGCTGGAAAGCGCGCGCCGATAGCAACCATCATCCAGAGAGAGGGAGGCAAAGAATGCCGTCAGTCGCCATCACCCGGCCTTACGAGGCCGTTTACATCGTGGACCCCGAATTAGGGGAAGAGCAGATTTCCACGGTCACCAACCGCTACAAACAGATTATCGAAACCAACGGCGGCACGGTCGCCAAGGTTGACGTGTGGGAGCGGCGCAAGCTGGCTTATGCAATCAAGGGCCGCACGGAAGGCATCTATGTCGTGATGCACTTTTCCGGCCCGGCGCAGGCCGAAACCGAACTGCGGCGCATTTTCCAGATCAGCGAAGATCAGATCCGGGCAATGATTGTCCGGCAGGATGAGGACATGCCCACAGCTCCGGCAGGCGACACGGAAGCAGTCGCGGCACCCGCCGCGCCCCAAGCCGCTCCCGCCGAAGTTGTTCCAGCGGCCAGTGCCCCCGCTGAGCCTATCACAGAAAATGATGCTCCCCCCGCAGCAGCGCCCACTGCCGAAGAAGCTCCCATCACAGTGCCAGAAGCCGCCGCCCCCGCTCTTGCGCCGGAGCAGGTCCCAGCAGAGTAATATCCCGATCAGCAATACCGTGTAACGAGAACAGACAAAGGAGAAGTGAGAAATGTTAAACCGTGTGATTTTGATTGGCCGCTTGGCCAACGACCCTGAGCTGAAGTATACGCCAAGCGGCATTGCCGTGACACAGTTCCGCCTTGCCGTCAACCGCCCCATCTCCAATGAGGCCAAGCAGGGCGGGCAGGAAGCGCAGGCCGACTTTATTTCCATTGTCGCCTGGCGTCAGTCGGCGGAGTTTGCCGCTAACTACCTGGGCAAGGGGCGACTGGTCGCCATTGAAGGACGCCTTCAGGTGCGTGAATATGTCACGCAGGACGGCCAAAAGCGGCGTGATGTGGAAGTGGTCTCCGATAACCTGAAGTCGCTAGAGCGTCCTAAAGACGGCGAAGGGGGCGGAGGCGGCGAAGGACGCAGCAGCAGTTACGGCGGCGGAAATGCGGGCGGAGGCGGCAATTATAATCGCGGCGGCGGAGCCGTCGAAGCCGATACCGATGCGTACGACGATGAACCCGCACCGGCTCCTGCCCCGCGCGCGGCGGCCCCGGCCCCCAGCCGTCGTCCGGCCAATGCCGCCCCCAGCGGCGGACAGCGCGGCGGCTACCAAGCGCCCGCCGATGATGACCTGGACGACCCGTTCGCGGACAACTAACTTGTAAAATGAAAAAAGCCCCGTGCCATCCGGCACGGGGCTTTTTTGTGTGGGGCGTAGCCTGCTTTTTTTCTTGCTTCCCCTTTCTCTTCAGAAAAGGGGGCTGGGGGAAGAGGTTCCAAATGCCGCGTGACCTACTCGGAGCGGCGCAGCAGAATGTGCAGCTTGGTGCGCAGGGTTTCCGGGGCGCACACACTGGTCAGCTTCTGGCGCAACGACACAATCAATGTCTGCTCAAACGAAAACCGCTTGAAACAAGGCTTGCAGATTTCCAGGTGCTGCAACACAATCACCCGCTCATCTGCGGTCAGCTCGTGGTCTAAATAGTCGTTCAAGCGGCGCAGGGCTTCCTCGCACGAGTAAATGTCGCCTGCGTTCGCGCAGTAGGCTTTTGCCACGGCCTCGCCTGCTTCGTCCATATGCTGCTGCTTATCCACGTGATTCATCCCCGTTGAGATAATCCCATAATGCTTTTTGCAACAGTTTGCGCCCGCGCGAAAGGCGGGAGCGCACCGTGCCGACCGGGATTTCTAAAGTGTCTGCGATTTCCTGATAGGCCATTTCTTCTAAAGTCGCCAGGGCCACGGTTTCCCGGAATTCAGGCGGCAGGGCATCGATGGCTTTTTGGATAATTTCAATATCCAGCTTTTCCAAAACGGCTTTTTCCGGGTTGCCGGTTTCGGGATGGTCTAGACCGCCCCCGTCTTCCGACAGGCGGTTGTAGAGGTAGAAGTCCTCTAGGCCGTCGTAGGAAACTGTTTCGCCCTGCCGAACCCGTTTGCGGTAGTCGTTTAAAAAAACCGTGTTCATGATGCGAAACAGCCATGCTTTGCCATTGGTTCCCACTTGATACTGATAGAAAAAGCGGTACGCGCGCAGATAGGTGTCTTGCAGCAGGTCTTCGGCGTCGTTGGCGTTGCCGGTCAGACGCAGGGCGTTGCGATACAGGGCATCGAGATGCGGGTTCATCTCGGCTTCAAACAAAGCCGGATCGGTGGCGGGGCGCGACACGTCGTCTTCCGCCGCGCCCAGCGGCAGGGACGTATTGGCGGGGACTGCCCCATCCAGGGTATCAGGGTCGGTGAGTGGGAAGGTGTGTGCCGTCGTTTCCATATCTTGCTTCTTACCCGCCTGCGGGAGCAATCAGACGCGCAAAGTGACTTTTGCCGACTTTGACGATCATTCCCGTGTGGACTGTAATAATTTGTGCAGGGTCTTCAATCTTGACGCCGTCGATAGAAACCCCGCCCTGCTGCACCAATCGCTTGGCCTGCCCGTTTGTCGGGGCCAGATCGGGCGCGGCCAGTGTCACCAAACTTGCCAGGCGCAGCGTGCCTGCGGCGTCCACCATGTCGTCGGGAACGGCCACTTCCAGAATGTCGTCCGGGACGGCGTCGGCGCTTTTGTTTCTGCCGTGGATGGCTTCAAAGCTGTCGTCTGCGACCTGCGCGGCTTCGGGCGAGTGATAAATGCTGATAACCGCGCGCGCCAATTGTTTCTTGGCTTCGCGCGGATGCGTCTGCGCAGGGTCGGTGAGTGTTTGCACGTCCGTCATGGGGACATCGGTGCAAAGCTCATAGTACATCGGCATGAGTTCGTCCGTGATGGACATCAGCTTGCCGAACATGGCGTCAGGCGATTCGGTGATGCCGACATAGTTACCCAGCGACTTGCTCATCTTTTTTTGGCCGTCCAAACCGACCAAAAGCGGCATCAGCAGGACCACCTGCGGCTCCTGGCCCATCTGCTCCTGCAACTGCCGGCCCGCGAGGTTGTTGAACGTTTGATCCTGCCCGCCCATTTCCACATCGGCCCGAATAGAGACGCTGTCATATGCCTGCGCCAGGGGATACAAAAGCTCATGCAGACTGATCGGCTGCCCCTGCGCGAAGCGGCTGGCGAAATCTTCGCGCTGCAAGACCTGCGCGACCGTCATGCGCGACGCCAAACCCACCAGCTCGGCAAAGCTGAGCTTGCCCAGCCACTCGCTGTTGAACCGCACCTGCATCTTGTCCCGGTCCAGAATGCGGGCAAGCTGATCTACATACGTCTTGCCGTTAGCCGCGATTTCCTCGGGCGACAGCATGGGCCGCGTCGCGCTGCGCCCCGACGGGTCGCCGATGAGGGCCGTGTAGTCCCCGATGATAATCACGACCTGGTGGCCCAAGTCCTGAAACTGACGCAGCTTGCGCAGCACGACCGCAAAGCCCAGGTGAATGTCGGGGGCGGTGGGGTCTAATCCCAATTTAATCTGCAATTGCCGTCCGTCTTTGGCGGCGTCCAGCAGTTTCTTTTTCAGACCCTCGCGCGGGATAATGTCGGACGTGCCGCGCGCGAGCAGCGCCATCTGCGCGTCAATGTCTAAACTTTGGGGATGGGGAGCGATAATTGCGGGCGTCATAACGCCCTAGTCTAGCACACGGGGCGGGCGGCTGTCAATCATAAGGCCATTGGCGCACGTCCCCTGCCCCATTGCTGCACAGGCATTGCGCGGGCGTATCAGGCGCGTTGTCAGGGCTTACCAACGGCGGACGGTTTTGTTCCGCCGTTGGCAGTGGCTCGGCACGCGAGGGATATGCGGAAAAGCAGCCTGCGCAACAAGGGCGCTGCAACGGCGTAATCTCTTTGCGCTCAGACGTTGTCAACCAAGCGAGGAAGTGATGCCATGACATTAACCATTGAGTTGCCCGAAGAAATATTAACGGCCTTGCAAGCCGACGCCGGGGCGCAAGGACGGTCTGCGGAGCAGGTTGCGGCGGATCGCCTTGCCGCACTGTATGCAGATCAAAAAGATAAAGAATCAGCCATCAACGAGGCACTTGACGAGATGGAATCGGGAAAGGGCCGCCCCTTTGAGGAGTTCGCGCAGGAGTTTTCGTCGCGCTTCGCCGCCTACTAAGGCAGTTAATGCACGTTGTAAGCAGGCAGCGCAAAGAGCGAGCGCGAACGCCTAGCCTGCATCTTTGGGCGGCAGGGGGTCGGGGTTGGGCACGACGGGGGGCAGGCCAGGCCAGCGGGCTAGGCTGATAATGTGGGCAACGAATGTGGGGCGGGCGTAAAAGGCGCGGCTGATGCTGCCGTGTCCTGGCCCTTTGGTACGGGGTTGGACTAGTACCCCCATGTATCCGGTGAGGGATGAAAAGCCAGATGTTCGCAGAGCGTGGCGCACCGTCTCGTAATCGGCTTTGACCTGGGCGTAGATGTGTGGGTTATCTAAGTCAAGCTGCGGCAAGTTCTTCTTCCACTGCCTCCTGCTGCCGGGCAAGCAACTGCATGATGAACGCCATGACTTGCGGCGTGGGCTGGCCGTCCTCGCTTGCGGGCTGCATGGCGACAACCGAAGCCTCGCCGCCCCCCTCATCTACGCAGAACACATCATGGTATTTACCCCGCGCCACCCACAGCCGCTTTTCGCGGTCTAGCCAGCGAACTTGCGAAGCGTCTGCCGCCTGCATGATAACATGGTCGCCAAACATAGAAAGTACCCATTCCGCCGTAGCAGGCGCAGTCAAACCTGATGGCAGACGCAGCCAGAGATGAAACTCCGGGTACGAATTTTTGTCTTCGAAGTCTAACTCGTCGTCATCTCCACGCACTAACTCCGTAAACTCTTCATCGTCGTCATTGTAGCCTCGGCACATGACAAGCATGTCCGGGGATGTGTCGGCAAGCAAGATCGTGCGGGCTTGCGCAGGGGTCAGCGGCAGGCCGCAAGCGAAAGGCGCAGGATCAAAAGTGTTTGGTGTCATGGTTTTATGCCAAGTAGTTGACGCAGGGCGTACTCCTTCGCTTTTGTAGTATGGTAATCGGACGTATACTCGTAGCTTTGAAAGCGTACCTTGTTCTTGATGGGGACAACGCTGGCGCGTGCCGCCTTGCTGAGATAGTCCCTGTTGTTCACCGCATCAGCGACAACGCAGAAGTCAATAACAAAGTCCTGCAATTCTACATACTTATCTAGAGAATTGGCAAAACCGGTGGAGTGTTCCACTTCATAACAAGCATGCGGGTAGCCGCGCGTGTTGAACCACACAACATCCACAGTCCGCGCCCTATCAAGCACATGCTCATAGGTGAACGCAGGGAAAGTTGGCAGGGTAGCGATGTCTCCAAGCCGTCTGTCTAAAAACATTTTGTTCTTGTCTTGTGCGGGTATCCACGTATCATATCCGTGATAATTACCCGTCTCCACCAGCAACCCTTGATAGTAGGTGTGGTCAAAGTATTGCTGTTGTTGCGGCGTGGCATCGGGGCCGAGGCCAAATCTCTCGGCCACCGCCACCCGCGCTTCTTCCAGTGCCCACAAGCCAGGTTTTACCTTGAAGAACTCCGGCCTGTCTTGCACAATGCGCCGTATTGTCGCGAACGGAGTTTTCGTGCCCCACTCGGCAACTGGCACGTGTTGGTAAAGCCAGCCAAATGTAGCAAACCCACCATTACGCCACATAGCTTCAATGACCGCTTCGTATTGTTTCACGTGTTCGCCTCCATGCTATGGACACTGCGCGCCGCACCGTCCGCGCATGTCACGCTATCGTGGGAAAGAGAACGGAGAGGGTCGGCAAAGACCACATCAAAGCAGCCGTCGCGCACGCTGCGCAGCAGGTCTAGCGCGTCGCCGCAGTACAGGTGCACATTTCGCGCAGGGTCGGCAAAGAAGGGGAGAGGACTTGTCCGGGTCATGGCAACAGCATACCCCAAACCATTGGTCATTGTTTAAGACAGCAGGCGGGTCAAGGCGTCCGGGTGCAAATGCCAGCCGAGCAGCCCGGCCAGCCCCATCAGGACGCCGAAGAACATGGGGACGAGGACAAGCGCGTAGAGCCACTTCTTTTGGGTGAGCACGGTCAGCGCGAGCAGGGCAATGGAGATGGAAAGAAGGGCGTCGGACAGGTCAAACTGGTCATGGTGGAAGTTAAGGGCCTCGTAGCGCCTGCCATCGGCTTGGGCATCGCGCTGGGTCTGCTGTTTCTTTGAGCTTTGGTCATCGGCCAGCGCCTGGTAGGACTGGATAGGCTTCGCATAGGCCGCGCGGGCAGTCAGGGGCGCAGACAGGCTTTGCGCGCGCAGGGTGTCGGCGGCGGCCTGCCCGACAAGCTGGCGGATGTTGCGGGCTTGATAGAAGCTCCAATCATCCACGCTCTTGGACTGGGCGGCCTGCATGCTCAGCACAACATTGTTGTCCTTGACTTTGCACACGCCCATAAAGGTGGCGAGCAGGGCAATGGTGATGGCGACAACCGTGTTCAGGCGGCTTTTGCTCTTTTGCTGGGCGGCTTCTTGTTCGTCGTCGCTTTTTGCATATTCGGTTGGGTCAAGTTCCAAAAGAGTCTCCCTGTGTCGGACTGTGCTTTGATGATACCCGAACCAAACTTTGGCGGTATACTTGGTGGGTGATAACGACGGCGATCTTCTGGTATCAAGCAGCCACTTTGGCCCTAACACTGGGGCTTGTCGGCACAGCCATGATAAACTTTGCGTGCTTTCGCAAGCCACGCGCGTTTGTAGCGACCGGGGGCGATGACGAGCTGCCGCTGGTCTCGGTCTTGGTGCCCGCGCGCGACGAGGAAGCCAATATTGAAGCGTGCATCCGGTCGCTGCTGCGCTTGAATTACCCAAACTTAGAAATTATCGCGCTGGATGACCGCTCGTCCGACGACACGTATGCGATCTTGTGCCGCCTGCGCGATCAAGACTATCGCCTGCGCGTTCTGGTGGGGGCCGACCCGCCGCCGGGCTGGTACGGCAAACCGAATGCGTGCTGGCAGATGGCGCAGGCCGCGCAGGGCGAGTTTCTGCTTCTCACCGATGCCGACTGCACATTCGCCCCCGATGCCCTGCTGCTGGCTTTGGGCGCGATGCAGACGCATCAGGCCGATGTTGTCTCCCTCGTGCCCGACCTGCAATGCCACGGCTTTTGGGAGCGATTGCTGATCCCCATTCAATACTTTATCATCTATGCGTTCCTGCCGACGCTCTTCATTCGCGAGACAAATCACCCGTGGTTCGCGGCGGCAAATGGGGCGTTTTTGTTTTTGAAGCGCGAAACGTATTTCGCCGTGGATGGGCACCGGGCGGTGAGGCAGCAATTGGCCGAGGATGTCAAGTTCGCCCAGCACGTCAAGCGCCTGGGCCGGACATTGTGGTATGGCGACGGCTCACGCACCTATGCCGTGCGCATGTATGACGGCCTGCCCGCGTTATGGGCCGGCTTCAGCAAGAACTTGTTTCCGGCGTTTTCCAAGAACCTGCCCCTGCTTTTAGGCGTGCTGGGCATGCTCTTGTGCGTGTTTGTGCTGCCGCCGTTCTTTGCCGCCTACGGGCTGATGCACGCGCGCGCCTGGGCCGTGTTTCCTCTTGCGGCGTATCTGGCACTGGCCCTGGTTCGGCTGGCGCTGACAGTGCGCTTTGGGCGGGACCGGGCGGGTTATGCGCTTCTTAATCCCCTGGCGTGGGGCATGGTGATCGGGATCGGGATCAACTCGGCCTACCGAGCCTTGTCCCGGCACGGGAGCGAGTGGAAGGGGCGCGTGTACCACCACGAATAAAGACACGTTTGCCTGCCATATCTTTATTTAAGGCGGGGTAGAGTGTTTATGATGCACCTCGGCATCCACTTTTTACACAAACGTCGAAACGGAGAACACACATGGCTGAAAATGCAACAGAGCGCGTGCTGCGCTACCTGACAGATGCCCACGCTGCGGAAACCGGCGGGCTGGCGTCCTTGCAAGACCTGGCGAACCAAGCGACTGACCCCGACGTGCGCGCCGTAGTCACCGAGCATATCAGCGTCACACAGTCGCAGATCGACCGGCTGCATGCCCGGATCGGCGTGTTGGGGGGCCATGATGCGGGCGGCAAGAATATCCTGAATTCCGTTCTCGCTAAAGGCAGCAACCTGGTCAATGCCTTCCATGACACCGCAGACAAGCAAACGCAGGACGTGATCAAAGCCTACTCCTTTGAGCATTTTGAAGTCGGCACGTACACGTCACTCCAGGCGTATGCTTCTGCCGTTGGCGACACGGAAACAGCACAGCTCGCGGCCACTATTATTCAAGAAGAAACGCTGGCCGCGGAAAAGCTATTTCGGCTGATCCCGCAGGTCGCAGTCGCCGCCGTCAGCAAGACCTATGGCGCAGCCACTACATAAGCGCGCTTCCACATAAACACCAAAGAAGCGCCGCCCGCACTCAGTGCAGGCGGCGCTTTTGCCGTCAAGAATAATAAACGTCACGCACGCAATAATCTACGGCTGCGGAGCAGAACGCGCTGCTGCTCATGGATAAACGCGATAATTGCATCCCGGTCCAGATCCGGCATCGGTAAAAAGTGCAGGCGCGCGAAGTACACGCGCGTGCTGCCTTGAGCCGCTACCTGGCAGTCCAGCGTTTCCGCATTGACCGACATCAGCTCTCCACTCTTGCCGCCGGGAATGCGCACGCTGACGGCCAGTCCGGCAGGCAGCGGTTTGCCGACAGCCAGCAATGCCCCGCCGCCCGACAAGTTGACCAGGCGCGCGACAACAGGCGAAGTCGTCCCTACGGCGGACAGCAGGCGAAATGTGGTCGGCGTTTCTAAAAGCAAGCGGTAAAAGTGACGGCGCTGCACACGCACGATCTTGCGCGGCCAGGCGACGGCAATCGCATTGCGCCGGGCCGGGCCGACAATGCGCGTTTCAAAGTGGTACAGCGCATCCCCCCGGTCAAAGAATAAAACAAGAGGCTCTCGCGGCAGAGGTGTATTGTCCTGCAAATCAAGAAAGATGCGACGCAGACCGATGGCATTGACTTTAGCAAGCGACACGCTGCCGTCGCTGCGTCCGCCCACTTGCAGGCGCACCACTTCCCCAACGTTCAAGCGCGGCGATTTGCCCCAGCCCGGCCCGGCTCCTTCATCCTGTCCTAAAAACGACCAAAAAGACATATTAGGTACTGCTTCGCTCTAGAAATAAAACAACTTAATCACGGGCTTCGGCATGGGAAACTTCCCACAGACCCAGTTTTTGTTCCGCCGCATGGGCGGTCAGCATCTCAGTCAGGGCTTCTTTTTCCAGCCGGGCGGCTTGGCCCGCAAAGCTCGCATCCGAAGTTTCCACATAGTTGACTAACACGGCGGCCTGCTGCGCCATCAGGTGCGTTGCCAGCACGCGGTGCAGGTGCGAAACGCCGAACGCGGACGGTGGGGAAACTTTGACCACGAAGTCTGCCAATGCCTGCGCCTGCGCGGCGGCGTCACTGGCTGTTTTGTAAAACGCTTCATGGGTGGTTTTACCTGCATTCATGCTTTCCAGACCACTGTCCAGCATGGAACGCAGCGTGTCGGCGCGGCTCTGCACAATACCCAAAGCGAGGGCGTATCCGCCTGCTCCCGCGTGTTTCAGGGCGGCTAAACTGTCGGCGTAGCGGCTTTGGGCCGCATACAAGCGCGCCAGATGAGCCGCAGCCTGCTGTGCGGCGGGCGCGCGTGGGCCAGCCAGCGCCTGCGCCGTTTGATATTCGCCTTCGGCCTGCGAAAGCGCACCATTGTTCCACAACGCATCGGCAAGCTCCAGATGTGCTGCGGGGTCCTGCGGGGTCTGGGCGACAAGAGCTTGAAAGCGCGTGACGGCCCCATCTGAGGAGCCGGTTTCGGCGTCAAGCTGCACTAAGAACTGCTGCACGGCCATGTCGTTGGGGGCGATTTGCAGGGCGCGCTGGGCTTCACTCAGAGCCTTGTCCCGCCGGTCGCTTTGCAGATATGCCTGGGCAAGCTTGAGGCGTGGCATCATCGCCAGCGGTGCACCGTTGACGGCATCCCGGTAGGCGCTAATCGCGGCGACAAAATTGCCTGCGCTGAGTGCATCATCTCCTTGTGATATGACGGCGCGCACGGACACCAAATCCTCATCGGAACGGGGGACGGGCGAAGGAGCGACACTGGAACCGGGCACGATCACGACCTGGCTAGGCGCGGGGATCGGCAGCGGAGACGGCACAATCAAGGTCTGGTCGGATTTGCTCTGGCTTGACGGCACAACAGCAGCGGATACGGGCGGCGCAGGCTTTGCAGCCACAGAAACAAAAACACGCGGCGCGGGCACCGGACGCACAACCCTGGGAACACGCGAAACCGGCATGGCAGGGACTGGCACCGGTGTCGAAACATGGGGCGCGGCTGCCGGCGCGCTCGTCCTGGCAGGAACAGTAGGTCGGGTTGCGGCAGGCACAGATGCCGGAGCGGGCATCACGAGGGCAGGCACGGCAATGGGTACGGGCGGGGCAGAAACCAGCGGCGCGGGAAAAGGCACGGCGGCAGGAAGTGGCTGCGCGAGCGGAGCCGGGACTGAGTTTGGTGCGGGTGCAACTACAGGCGCGAGCAAAACCGGGGCAGGGATCGGGGCGGCGACCGGAGCAGGAATTATGGGCGACGGCGCAACGGCAGAGGCGGGAGACGTAGGCATCGGCGCAGAAACGGCAGCAGGCGGCGCGGGCGTTGGTACGAACGCGGGAGCGGACGGGGCAGAAACTCGCGCGGGCACGGGAACAGGCGGAACGGACGTGGGCACGGAAACAACGCCGGGACGGGGCGGCGCAACAGGGCCGGATGCCAGGTTGGCAAGAGCAAAAGCGGCCTGCTGCCGGATAAACCGGGCGGCATCATCCGGTTTTTCATCGTAGCCATTCCAGGTGCGGGCCGAGGCGACTGCTTCGTCCACACGCACGTCCATTTTGCCGCGACTGTCGGCCCTGGCAATGATTACGGCAAACGAAGCTCCCAACGCGCGGGTCAGGGCGAGGCGCTCAGGGTCATTGCCCATCGGGTCGGTCAGCCATTCGGGATGATGGTTTTCCGAAGCCGCCCGCTTCACGGCGCTGGAGTTCGGGTCATAAGTGATAACGGCATAAGTGCCGTCCGTGCGCAGCTTTTTGCGCACATCGACTAAGGCCCGTACATCGTCATTATTTGTAAGGGTGCGCGGGAACAAGACCAGGGTGACAGGATCGGCGGCCCGCGCCGCCTGCGGCAGAAGGGCGCCGCCAAGCAGCAGGCCCGCACACCCAAATGCAATTAACGGCTTTGCTGACAAATCTGAAGTCCTGTCTGGCATGCCTGGAGAGCGCGGGTTGCCGTGTCCACGTCCCGCCCGTTGGCAATCTGCGCTTGGTAGGCACGGATTGCTTCACGATAGGCACTCGCGGCCTGGCGGTAACTGCCCTGCTGCTGCAAAGTGATAGCGGTTTGCTGGGCGTTGTCCCCCGCTGAAGACGCTCCATCGGGACGATCTGGGGGCGGCAAGTCGCGGTTGGACAGGGCAATGCCCCCGCCCGCCGGGGCATTGTGAATGGTGATGCGAATACGCGAGGGCGTGGCAAATGCGGATTGCGGCGGGGCGGTGTTCAAGCTGGAAACGACAACCGTATGCTGCGGCAGGGACGAAACCGTCGCAAGAGGCACATACGATGCGGTACGGGAAAAGGACACCGGGGCGGGAGCCAGGGAGTTTTCGCCTGGCAGCGGCACGGCGCGCAGGGACAGCGGTGGCAGGGCGGATACCGAGCGGCCAGCAGGCGCACGACGCACAATGCGGCTCACGCGGGGCGCAGCGGGCACACGAGCCGTCCTCGCCAGCAGTGTTGTTCCGCCAATCGGCCCGGAAGCATCGGCGAAAGGGTCGGGCCCAAAGCGCGGCGGGGCAACACGTCCACTGCTTGCGCCGGGCGCAAGTGTCACGGGCGGCAGGGCAGTCGCAAGCGAGCTATTGGCAGAGCCAGCCGCAGCGGGCGCTGCCCCCCCTGCGGGAGCCAGGGAAGGCAACGACGCGCCAGGAACAGGCAAACGATGCACGGGCTGAGGAGGCGAAGCGGCGGGCCTGAGTATCAGCCCGCCCGCAAGGAGCACCGCGCCGAAGGCCAGCGCGGAACCCAAAACAGGGTTCAGCGAGCGCAGGCGGGTTTGGGACGGTTCACCGTGAGGAGCAGTTGTATCAGCCAGTTTGTCTTTGACTTTGCCCGTGACCCCGGCCACGCTCAGCCCGACCAAAGCGGGCGGGATCCACTTGTAGGCGGACGGCGGCGCGGCGGCCTTGACATGGACGCCACGGCGCACTTGATCGAGTTTGGCGGCATCGGCGGCGCTGTCCGGGTTCAGGGACACGACCGCTTCAAAATGGTGGATAGCTTTGGAATCGTCGCCGCGCTTTTCGTACAAGGTGCCCAGCAGCGAGTGGGCCGTGGTGCTGTGCGGGTGGATGGCAAGGGCGGCTTCGCAGGCCAGCACAGCGGCATCGGCATTGCCGGCCTCGTTGTGCCAGAACGCCATATCCAGCAGCTTGGCAAGCCGCTCCTGGTTTTTCTCGTTGTCGATGGCGCGCAGATCGTCCAATGACAGCATCATGGTGCGGTAGCCGTCGTTGATTTTGGTGCCGCACTCGCGGCAGTATTTGCTGTCAACGCTGTTTTTGGTGCCGCATTCGGTGCAAAACAAGGGGGTGTCCTCTGGCAGGGTCGGGACATTCTTCCAAAAGAATGTTCAAGTTTATGCTTTACAATATCACACGCAGGCGTGTTTGTCAAGGCGCAGATTGGCGAAAAACCAATCCCTGATGCTAGAGCAATGTCCCCTGCCCCGGCGATTGAGGCGGCGGGTTGAGGCCCAGGTGCTCCCAGGCCAGGCGCGTTGCGACCCGCCCGCGCGGCGTGCGCTGCAAAAAGCCCTGCTGCATGAGATAAGGCTCGTACACGTCTTCGATCGTGTCGCGCTCTTCCGACACGGCGGCGGCGAGTGTTTCCACGCCCACCGGCCCGCCCCCGAACTTCTCGATCAATGCCCGCAGCAAGCGCCGGTCGGTCTCGTCCAATCCCCGCGCATCCACTTCCAGCATGGCGAGGGCTGCCGATGCCACTTCGTGCGAGATGTGCCCGTCCGCCCGCACCTGCGCGAAGTCGCGGACACGCTTGAGCAGGCGGTTGGCGACGCGGGGTGTGCCGCGCGAGCGACGGGCCAGCTCGTTGGCTCCCCCCAGGTCGATGTCTACGTTGAGGATGGCCGCCGACCGAATAATAATCTCCACCAGGTCGGCAGGCGTGTAAAACTCAAAGTTTTGCTGGATACCGAACCGGTCGCGCAAAGGCGAAGTCAGCATGCCCGCCCGCGTCGTCGCCCCCACCAGGGTAAACGGATTAATATCCAGCTTGACCGTGCGGGCAGAAGGGCCGGAGCCGATAATAATATCCACCTGGTAGTCTTCCATGGCCGAGTAGAGTATTTCTTCTACGGGGCGGGGCAGACGATGGATTTCGTCCATAAACAGGACGCTGCCTGGCTCCAGGTTGGTCAGGATGGCGGCGAGGTCGCCCGCTTTCTCAATCGCCGGGCCGGACGTGGCCCGCAGCGACGCGCCCATTTCGTTGGCGATAATCAGCGACAGCGAGGTCTTACCGAGGCCGGGCGGGCCGTGCAGCAGGACATGGTCGAGGGCCTCGCCGCGCCCCTGCGCCGCTTGCAAAAAGATGCCCAGCGATTCCTTAATCTTGGGCTGCCCGATAAACTCGCGCAGGCGCTTGGGCCGCAGGGAATACTCATCCCGGTCTTCGTCGCTGTTGTCGGGGGAGACCATGCGTTCGGCTGTCATGGGGTGATTATACCCTTTCGGGGCATTTTGCGTGGCGCGGGGCATTTGGGGGAGCCGAGGGGCTTTAGTGACTACCCTTGTTTACGCGGTCAGCAGCACGTCTCGGACTTCCTGCGGCAGAGTAATTGGCGCGAAGCGGCGCGCGGGGAACAGGTAGTCTTCGCCTGACTCGTCTACAATGCGCACTTCGCCAAACGAGGCCGCGTCTGCATCGGGAATGAGCCGGTACACCTTGCCCTTTTCCAGTGAAACCGCATAGCCTGTGCTGTCGAGACAAATTGCAAACCAAAAGCGGCGCAGGCAAAGATGTTGGTGATACTACGTACCATCGGTCATAGCGCGCGTACAACCGATGATTTAGAATATGTTGTGTGCGATAGAGAAGTAGGTCTTCCAAGAGACAAATTGCACATCGTCCTTCCGGGTCAACTTATAAAGAAGCTGCATCGGCTTTGCTAATCCAGGCCCCTGAAGGCTATAACTCTCACTGTATGACCTCTTCCAAAATGGAGTTCTCTGGTAGACCACTTCATACCTTTGGCTGCCTACGGAGAGTGGAGTGCGCTTTTCCAGGATGGTGTTTGGGCGAGTTGCCGATAAGTCCCACGCATTCAGTTTTTGCCAGCCATCTCCAGGCGAGATGCCTTTTCCCGGCGTGAAGCCTTTGTAAGGGCTTTTGAGCTGTGCCGCATCAATGACTTTAGCATCCGATGCGGCCACCACCTTCAATCCATTTGGACACCACTGCCACAAGCTAAGGGGCTTGTCGCAGGCTTCACCGTAATACAAATGATCCTTGTAAACCTCCGGTGTCCCGATACACATGTCTTTGTAGTAATACCGCTTTAGGGAACTGTCTTGCAGGTGATAGACAATTGTGTCCTCCCGCAGACGCCTGCTAGGAACAATGCCGATAAAGCCGCCTGCATATAGTAGAGCGCGCGGCCCTGCTACGCCAACATAATAGGTATTAATAAAGACGAAGAGTTCATCATGATGAGTTATCACTCTCACTTCCTCGAAATTGGAACTCAGGCTGAATACGGGCCACAAGAGAAAGACATACAGAGCCGCTAAAGCCGCTTTACGCAGAGTGAGTTTGTTAAGCACGTCAAGCCTACCCTTTGTTGCCTGCCCCGGTGAGGATGTTCAGCGAGGCGCGCAGGGCGAGGCCGATATTGCTCTTGTCGTCCGAGGCTTTCAGAGCGGCTTCGGCGGCTTTGCGGGCATCATTGCGGTTGTAGCCTAAATTGACCAGGCCGTCCACCACATCGTCCACGATATTGTCCGGGTCGGGGCGCACGCTTTTAGCCTGGATCTGGTCTACTTTGCGCTCAAAGATCAGGGCGGTCAATTTATCCCTGAGTTCCAGCACCAGGCGCTGCGCGGTCTTCAATCCCAGGCCGGGAATGCGCACCAGCGTTTTGGTGTCCTCGCTCGCCACGGCGCGGGCCAGGGTGTCGCTGTCCATCGCGCTGAGAATAGACAGCGCGACTTTCGGCCCGATGCCCGTGACACTGAGCAGCAATTCAAAGACGCGCTGGTCGTTCGGCTCGGCAAAGCCGTACAAGCTCAGCTCTTCCGCCCGCACATGCATGTGGATGTGCAAAGCCGCCGGGCCGCCCTCGGCGAATGTCGTCAGCACGCTCACCGGCACGGACACTTTGTAGCCTACGCCCCCCACGTCCAGCACGACAAACGTGCTTTCCATGCGCGTGAGCTTCCCGCTCAGGTACGCGATCATTCTTTGTCCCCCACCGCGCCTATCGCCTGACGCATTGCGTTTGCTAATGCTTCATCGGTCGCCACGTCTACACTTTTGACTTCCTGCGGGTCGTAATGGTCGCCAAAGCGCGTGTCTGTAAACGTCTGCCCCGCAAACACGCGCGGCGCTTGGTAGCGCGGATAGAGGTGCATGTGAACGTGCGGCGTCAGGTTCATGTGGAACAAATAATTGAAATGGTCGGGCGCGAACAGGCTTTCCAGCGCCCGCTTCACCTGCCCCGCGAACTGCCACAGCGACAAGACTTCACTCGGCGCAAGGGCAGCCGCGTCCGTTTCATGGCGCTTGAGGGCGAAATACACGCGCCCCAAAGTCGCCTGGTTTTCGTTCAGCACCAGGTTCCAATGCGCGTTTTCAGACACAACAGGGCGCGCGGGCGGGCACAGCGGGCAGGGTTCAGTCGCCATAGTCGTTTACAGCCAGTACGCCGTGATGCTCAAGATGTCTTCGCTGTACAAGCACTGGCGCAGGGTCGGCTCGTCGGGGTTGGTGAGAAACACGCTGCCGTTGCCTTCCGCCCGCTGCACTTCGACCAGAGGCAGAGTTCTCACCTCGCCGACCTGCTCCGCCAAATGGCTTTTCGCGCGGGCGTCCTTGCGCGGGTCGGCCTGATCGTAGTCCACGTACATGACATTCATCTCGCGCTGCAAACGCTTGATGTCGGGGTGGTTCGTGGACCCGTACAAAGTGATGCGGCTCGCCATGGAAAACGTTTCTTTCTTTCGGAGCAGTGGATTGGTTTATTTAGTTTAGCACAAAGCGGCGTTTGGGGCAAGTGTGTGGGGTTTGCATCTGTGTTTCTAGAGCGTATCAAGCGCGCAGCAACGACGGACGGATTTGTTCCGTCGTCGGTAAAGGCGGGAAAAGCCGTGGGCACGCCGAAGCAAAGGGTACGGAACAAGGCGGCTTGCGGAAAGCTCCATTGTGTGGCATAATGACGTACAAGGAAATTTCGTATGCCCAATGCCGACACCGACAATCATGCCCGCCTGAGCTGCCGCGTCAGCCGCCGCATCAAGCATCAGGCCGAAGCTGCTGCGTCCCTTTTAGGTCAGTCCATCACGGATTTTACCGAAGCGGCGCTTGCCGAAAAAGCACAGGCGGTGTTTGACGCGCAGGAGCGTATCACCCTGTCCGAGCGTGACTTCGCTCGCTTTGCCGCGCTGATTGAATGCCCAAAAGCCCCAACACAGGAGCTGCAAGCTGCGATGGCGGATTACCGCACGCTGCAATCGGCCCACCCCGAATCAGGGCTTTGACGGCAGCCCGACGTGAGCCGCCTGTCTTTGAGCCTCTTGGGGCACACCATGACCGGCAGGGCTTTGACTGCGGCAAGCCCGCACTGAACGAGTTTTTGCAGCGCCAGGCACGGCAAAACGCCGAGCGCAGTGTCGGCGTCACCCATGTCGCCGTGCCTGCCTTGGGCGCCAGTCAAATCTTGGCTTACTCCACTTTGCTCACCCGCACGGTGAACGCCGCCCTTGTCCTGGTCCCCAAGCTGCCCCAAGGCGAGATCGGCGTGGCCTTGCTGGGCCGCCTCGCCGTGGGCCAGGCCGCACAGGGCCGGAGCCTGGGCAAATTGTGCCTGCTGCGGGCGATGCGCCAGGTGGAAACGGCATCTCGCGAGATGGGCATTTACGCGCTTGTGCTTCATGCCCTCCATGACGAAGCCCGCGCCTGGTATCTGCGTCTGAATTGGGGCTTTGAAGCGCTCCGTGACGACCCCAATCACCTGTTTCTGCCTGTTTCCACCATCCGGCAGGCAGACAGCGGCTGAAACAGCGCGGGGACTTGGACGAACGGTTCGGCAAACGGAAAAAGGCTCCCCGGTGACGGGGAGCCTTTGGTTTGCGAAACAAAGGCACACGCGCTTAGGCGTGGGATTTATGGCTGCGGTAGTCCTGAATATGCTCGTAGACGTGCTCGGGAAAGTCCAGATCACGATAAACGTTGCCGGCATCGGGATCATCGGGGTTTGGGATGATCGGGAAGTCCTGCTCCGCTTGGTACTGCAATATCTTTTCGCGGCGGGGCGGGTTGTAATCCGCGCCCTGCACCTGCTCGTACAGGGAACGCGCCTGTTCTTCGCTGAAGTCTTTATCTTTCTGCAAGTAGGCGACGACTTCGTCTTCGGTTAAAAAGTGGCGGGATACCATGGCAAACACCAAGCGCCCATAGTGCCCGATGTCTTTGTGATGGTCCAGCGCATCCAGCAAGTGCGCCATCATGTCGTTTTTCTGCAAGTCTTCCACGGCCATGTTTTCTAATCTCCTGTGCGATTGTGTTGGTACTTCCAGTGTGTCCACGGAAATAAAAAATCAAACATATGTTTGTCTGACCAAATTCTGCACCTGGTGCGCCCACGCACTGGCCGGGTACAAGTCCAGAAAGCGAGACAAGACCAGGCGCGCTTCCCGGCGGTCGGTGCGCAGCAGGATGCGGCCCAGTTTGAAGCGGGCCATTTCGTCTTCCGGGGCATCCGGCATATGACTGAGCACCATGCGCAGCAGCCAGACGGCTGTGTCGAGGTCGGATAAATCTTCCGCTTCGCCTCCCAAACGCAGCAATTCACGCGGGGAAAGCGCAAGCGTAAACCCCAAACGCCGGGCATCGGCGCAGGCGGCGACCGCTTGCGGCAACGTGTCTTGTTTGAGCCAGCGGCGGATGGCCGCTGTCATCTCGGCTTCGGCTTCTACGCGTCCCTCCGCTCCGCCGCCCTGAGCGAGGGCGCGGGCAAGCTCTGCCCGCACCGAGGCATTGTGCGGGTCATGTTCTAAAAAAACGCGGTAGTTGCGTACGGCATCAGTTAAAAGCGTCTGGCCGCGCCCGGCTGAGGCGCGGGCATCCTGCAAGCGATAATCCTGCCGCCCGTCGCGCAGCAGGTCGGTAAGCTGCGCGGCCACCAGTCCGAAGGCGAAGCCGCCCATGTGCGCCCAGTAGGCTGTGCCGCTGCTTTCGGGTTTCCACAAGCTCCACACTGCGCCGCAGACGTTTTGGATCAGCCACAGCAAAAGGCCCGCCACGGCGGGGATTTCGAGACGCCCCCACCCGCCCGGCAGCAGCAAGCCCGGCAGCCACAGCATGCGGATCTGCGACCGATGGAAACGCACGGCGAAGGGGGCCAAAATCGACGAGATCGCGCCGGATGCCCCGACCAAAGGCGCATACGCGGCCGTAGCCTGGCCGTGCGCGAGCAGCATCAGCGAAATCGCCATTTGCAGCAGGCCCGCCGCAATGCCGCCGCCAAAGTACAATGCCGCAAATGTCACCGAGCCGACAGCATCTTCCACATGGGGGCCGAACAAGCCCAGAAAGACCATGTTCCACAGCAAGTGCCAAAAACCGACATGGATAAACAGCGACGTGAACAGTTGAAAGGGGCGGGGAAACTTGGGGGTCAAGCCATAGCGCTGCATGACACTGGGATCGTGGAGCGTGAGGGCAAACACGAGAATGTTGACGCCGATCAGCGTCAATGTGACATAAGGCATCCGCCGCAGACGCCGGTCGGTGCCGGTCGGCAGCGGCGAAAGCAGGGACAGCAGGACGAACCAGGGAGACAAAAGGGCCATAAGAGTTACGCAGGCACGGGCGGGCGCGGCGCAGCCAGCTTGGACAGGACTTCGCGAAGAATGGTATCCGTGGTGATGCCTTCGGCTTGCGCTTCGTAATTCAGCAAAACGCGATGGCGCAGGGCGGCGGGAGCCACACCCGCGATGTCTTCATAAGCGACATTGTAGCGACCGTCCAGCAGGGCGCGCACTTTGGCGGCCAGCACCAGGGCCTGCGCGCCGCGCGGCGACGCCCCAAAACGCACAAAGCGCTCCACGGACGGCAGCGCGCCTTCGCTGCCGGGCTGGGTAGCGAGCACAAGCCGCACCGCATATTCACGGACATGGCCGGCAATCGGCACGGCGAGGACAATCCGGCGCATGGCGAGAATAGTCTGGCCGCTGAGGGTAGGGTTCACGGTGCTGACTTCGGTGCCTGTGGTGCGGTCTACAATCGCGCTGAGCTGGGCAAATGTCGGGGACGGCACGATCAGCTTGAATAAAAAGCGATCCAACTGCGCTTCGGGCAAAGGGTACGTGCCTTCCATCTCGATAGGGTTCTGGGTGGCAAGCACGAAAAACGGCTCCTGCAAGCGATACTGTGTCCCCGCGACCGTCACCGAATGCTCCTGCATGGCTTCCAGCATGGCCGACTGAGTTTTGGGGGTCGCGCGGTTGATCTCATCGGCCAGAACGATGTTGCCAAAGAGGGGGCCGGGCTGAAACTGAAACACCCGCCGTCCCGCGTCCTCCGTCAGCAAATTCGTGCCCGTAATGTCGGCGGGCATCAAATCAGGCGTGAACTGAATGCGCGCAAACGACAAGTCCAGGGCCTGCGCCAGTGTCCGCACAAGCAGGGTCTTGCCCAAACCCGGCACGCCCTCCAAAAGCACGTGCCCGCCGCACAGCAAGCAGATCAGGACGCCGTCGATGATGTCCTGCTGCCCCACGATCACTTTGCCGACTTCCGCGCGCACCCGCGCGAAATTGTCCCTGAATTGCAGTGCCGCCGCTTGATCCAAACCGGGTTTTCTTTCTTAATGCGTACGTGAGACTTTGTAAATGGACGTGTGCGCGCCCTCGCTGGTCAAATAAAACGCGTCGCCCTGCGGGTATGTGTACCCGATGCCCTCGCCCTGCGTCTGCAACGGAACCAGGATGCGCCGGGGCCGCGTGCGCCACACAGCATCAAAGCCAGCCAAATCAGCAGGCGCGGCGAACTCATACGCATACCAGTACGTGCGCAGAACCAGGTGTTTGCCGTCGGGAGCAATATCGCCGCCGGTCACGAGGTTAGGGTAAAAGTCCGGCTCGCCTTTGATGGTCACTGTAGCAAGTTTTGCCAAAGTCACCACTCTTTTCGGGTCGAGCGGCAGGGGAAACACGTACACGCCGTCGCGCCCGTTCGCGTTCTTGGCGACAATGTAAATACGCCCTGTTTTGGGATGCACCAGGAGGCTTTCGGCATTGTGCGGGCCGTCCGGGTAGACATAACAGAATGCCTCTGGCGTGGCCGTGAGAACGGGGTGCGCCTGGCTCGATGTGCGCGCGCCGGAAAGAACCGCAGGCTCTGGGAAGCGATACACGGTGCAGACATGGGACACAGCAGTACGCACGCTGTTGTTGTCGCCGATGTCTCCGAGATATAGATACGGCATACCCGCACGCGGCCCCGGCCCAATGGCGATGTCTTCACAGTCGGTCACCGTGTCCACATTACGCAGGCGGAACGTGCCCAGCTTCCCACCGGTCAGCGTCATGGCGTACACAAATGGGCCGTCGCCCGAGTCGTTGTGTGTCCACAGCAAGCGTCCCCCCGCCCGGTGGCTGGCGACCACGCCGGAGCTTTCGGTAATGGCCGGGTCTGCCAAGTGACCAAGTTCAACGGCATGCGCGTTTGACGCACTGGCAGCGCGCGTTTTTTGAGCCTGTGCAGGCACGACAATCGCGAGGCAAACCAAAACACAATTCAGTGTCATAGGAAAGGAAAGTTTCATTTGGCGGATGGCAGCGAGTTGAAATAGTCGCGCACAACGGCGCGCTGCGACGGCGGCACTTGCTCTTGATCCAGGGCCGCTTCCGCGCTTTTACGATAACGAGGCAGAACCTGGCCGTACGGCACGCGGCTGGGCCCTATGGGCGCAGTGGGCAAACCGGATTGTTTACGCAGGGTCGTGCCCTGCGCGCTGTTCTGATTGGACGCTCCTAGATAGATGCCCTGACCTTTAGACGACGTAGTCGGCGGCAGAGCGCTCTGGAACGGAGCTTTGGACGCCTGCCCTGCCCCGCCGCCGGGCGCAGGCTGACCAGGCGAGCCGCCTGCTTTGTCCGCGGTTTGCCCACCCGGTTTGCCCTGGCCGGACTGCCCTCCCTGCCTCTTGCCTTGCGGCGAAGATGCGCTGCTCGCCTTGCCGTTCCCTCCCTGGCTTTGCCCCTGAAACTTGCCTGCACCGGGGGAAGAAGACGGCTGAAACTGGCTGGAAGGGCCGGGCCGACCCGCACTGCCTGCCTTGGCAGGCGCAGAAGACGGCGAGTGCTTGTTTGATGCATCTGGCTTGCCCGAAGCGGAACTTGGGGAGGCAGAGGAACCGGCAAGCTGGCGCCGGGCATTTTCCAAAGCCCGACGCGCAGCGGACGCACTGGGAGACGGAGGCACGGTTCGGCTTTGGCGGCGGGCGGCCTGGTGGTCTTGGCGCGCTGTTTGCGAGGTGCGGGCCGGGCCGGCAGGTTGTTGCATATTGGAAGCTTTGCTGTTCCCCGTGTGCGTATTCGGGTGACGAGTGCCGTTTTGGGCGTTTGTCTCCGTGCGCGAAGCAGGGCGGCTGGGCGATTGGCCTGACTGTGAGGGCTGCGCAGCCCGTGCGGGGGGTTGCTTTGCAATCTGAGAATGGGTCTGCGGCCCCGTGGGTAAGCCCCGTGCCATGTCGGGTTTGGACACTGATGCGGAGGCGGGCGCGCTTTGGCTCGATGCCGACGGCGGCTGTGCTGTCTGCGCGGACGAGTGTGCGGCCCCCGCCAGGCTTTTTGCGGCCTGGCCGGGGTCGCTGGGGACGGCAGGGCTTGATTGGCCCGATGCGGCAAGCTGCTGCTCCTGCTGGGATACGGCCGCCAGCGCCTGCGCCCGGTCCATGTGCCCCTGGGCCATGCGCTTGCCCAAAGCTTCCATCTTTTGCGCCTGACGCTTTGCCGCCTCATCGTGCCGGGCATCGGCCTGACGCGCCGCCGTGTGCGCGGCTTGGGCCAATTGCTGTCCTGCTTGCTGCACAAGGTCACGCTCGGCGCGCTGCGCGGGTGTGGGCGCAAACGGCAGGCGGAGCAGGCAGAGGGTCAGAGCCAGCAGGATCAGCAGGACGGGAACAAGCCACGCCTCACGCGGAAGGCGACGCGGGGCAACAAGGCGCGCATCAACAGCACGGGCATGGGCATCAGCGTCCGCATGCTGCAAGGCAAATAGGGAGTTGGGGTGCAAAGCCCCCTCGAATTCCAGGGCGGACGACAGGCGCTCTTTGAGAGGCAAACGCGCTTCGGCCAGCCGCGCCGCGTCCATGGGTGTGAGTGGGGACCGAGAAGCAAAATAGCCACCCAGGCTTGTCCCTGCCACTGGCAAAACGACTAACAAAGGGTAAAGGAAGGAAATGGCGGGCAGCACATCGGCGCGGGACAGGGCGGCCAGGAGAATGTCCAGGGCAAGCGCAGCGATCAGCCCGCGCACGCCGCCGTGTGTCCGGCGCTGGCTGCGTACGCATTGGGCGACCAGGGACAGGGATTCACCCAGTGCGCCCTGCGGTTCCGACTGCGAGTGTGTTTGGAGCGCTGCCATTGCCCATGCCCTTTCCCCGGTATGGGGTTATTATACCAAGGCAGGGGCGGTTTTCCTCGTGCGGCGCTGTTTTGCAGGGAGCGGGCTTGCCGGGGGCTTTCTACCCAAGCGGCGATCTACTCGGAAGATTAAGTTGTCAAGGTGCGTTGGGAATGCCGCCACAGGCGTTCTTGGATAAACGGCCTGGTGCAAGGCAGGCGGCGTATGTGCAGCCACTGCGTAACTATAGCACATGTGTTCGCTTTTGTCAATTCAATGTTGGATGCACACAAAAAGGATGCAGAAATATATTCCTGCATCCTTTTGATATTGGGGTTTGCTCTAATGATATTGATAGTCAGTAGCGTATGTGTCCCGTCCGTGTTTTAATAGTCTTAATCTACTTGTTTAGGCACAAGCAATTGGTATGTTTTTTCTTCTTTTTGAGATAAAGGTACACTGCTCAGTCGGTTATAGACTTGAGATAACAAAAGGTGAGCTTGTGCATAAGAGGGATCAAGCATAACCGCTTTTTTCAGTTCTCCTTCCGCTTTGTGTAAGTCATAAGCATTGCCGGATTGATTAGAATATATCGCTCCAAGCAGGCAGTGCATTTCCGCATCCTGCGGTGCTTTCTCCACTGCCTGTTGCAATAACGATAATCCTTCAGGCATATCATTGCCATATTGCCACAGAAACCACCCATAACGACTTTGTGCTAATGCCAGTTTCGGTGCTAGGGCGTATGCTTTAGAAAGATACAACCTAGCCTCCGGAAAAAGGTTAGATGGCTGAGTACCTAGCACAAGCCTTCTCTCGTATAATGCCATCTGATCAGGGTGCATCAATGCTAATTGTAAATCTAGTGCCGCAAGCCCAGCCCATAATTGTGCATATGAGTTTTTGGGGTTCTGCCTTGCTAGTTCCACATAAAGTAGATACGCCTTATCTGAATTACGCGAAATATACGCTCGGCCAATAAGTTTGGCATGGTCGCTTGAAGAGATTAGCGTACCAAGTGCCGTCTTTCGGAATTGTGAAGCTGTGATAGGTGTTAAGCGAGGATCAGTCTCTGCTCTCAGCAGAGACTGTAGGCTTAAGCATACGCTGAAGCACACAAAAACCAGCCAAGTCTTTTTAACAACAATCCCTAACTTTATCATTTTTACCTCCTCAGTTAAGTGGGGGCAGAGGGCCTGCACCTGTATTTACAAGAGGAGTATGTACTTGGAAGCCACCTGGAATATCGGCAGGAAGCTTAATTTGATATGGCTGCGTTCCTACATATCCACTTGAACCCCAGGCGTCTACCTTTCCGTACTGATATTGAAACATGTCATATGCCTCAAGGTAGGTCGAGTCACCTATCTGCGCTTGACCTGCAGGGACTTGGCCTTGAACACCTGAATTGTAGGTGAAAGCTTTAGAAAGACTCGCCCCGGCATTGATACCGAGTAGTTGAGCTATCCACTGTCCTGCACTACCCGTTACTGAACCCGTCACGGTCCAAGACCCTCCTTGCTGATAACTAAGAATGTATCTCAAAACGTAAGTGTTGGGTCAAGTTCGTGCCAGCGGCGGAACCAGAGCAAGGCGGAGGCTAACTTCATCAGCGCCAGGTACCGCTCCGCCAGTTTATCGTAGCGCACCAGGAT
>JAABUZ0100000238.1_pt1 | contig 144409 bp, 125 predicted proteins | sample 5562091 | NCBI WGS metagenome assembly JAABUZ01 (sample SAMN12813069, study PRJNA571459) | rock metagenome | isolation source: Antarctica rocks | place: Antarctica: Victoria Land, Linnaeus Terrace sud | collected 2015-12-21 | reverse complement strand
TGGGCCAATTCGAGTGTGGCGTGCTGCAAGACCGCTTCTTCGGGGGTCTGGCTGCCTAGGTCCTGTGCTTGCGTGGTCATCGGCTTGCCCTCCTGCCGCAGTCTACCACATCCGCTCTCTAAGTGGGACTGTAGTACTAAGAATACAGAAAGGTATGCTACAATAATTACGACACGAGAAAATGTATATAACACCCAACCCTTGGAGTACCTCCAGGGTTCTAGAGAAAAAGGAGCATCAATCATGACCAACTCCTCGGTCCCATCGCAGACGGACGATCTCTAGACGCCTCAATCGGTCGTGCGCTTTCCATTGGGGGTATCTCTCGTGGTCATCCTTGGTGCTCTCTCGCTCCTCACTGGTGCGGTGATCAGTAAGGTTGATCCGACGCTCCTGACGAACGGGGGGTCCATGACCGAGACAGCACGAGTGTATGCCGACTATCTCTTTGCACGAAATCTCCCGCTCGCGATCATGGTTCTTCTTCTCCTCGCGGTGAGAGCACGGCGGATGCTGGCCGGGTTCATGGTCCTCATCGCCCTCATTCAACTCGTTGACCTAGGAGATGACCTGGCTCGTGGAGCATTGTTGCTCGTTCCAGATGTACTCGTGTTCGCCATCGTATTCCTATTTGGAGCTGGGAAACTGTTCGGACAGGCAGTCTGGCACGTTGATGCGTGGCGCGATGTGGGGAGTCACTCATAGTGAACGGTTTACCGTCTTCATCACTCTGGTTTCCTTCACATGATAACCAAACAAGTAGTATAGTGTGAAAAACGGTTTTACTGGGGAGAAAACCATGTTAACCGAGTAGTAGGGAGATGAAAGAAAGCAGCATCCTCTACAAGAAGACATATACCTGCGAGCCAGCGGTGGTGCGAACGCCTTGCACAGCGATCAAATCTTTGATAGCAATCGGAATGCCGTGGAGTTGGCTACGATACAGTCCGGTCCGCAGTTCGGTTTCCGCTTTATCGGCGTCTTCGAGGGCCTGCTCGCGCATCACGGTAATACACGCTGGTATAGTGCTGTCCTGCTCGTCGATACGGTCGAGCGTTTCCAGAACAAGTTCGGTTGGTGTAATAAGCCCCGAATGAATTTCTTCGGCGGCTGCGCGTATGGACGTGTAAGGCATTGCTAATAACTTCCTTCTCGATCTCTTGGGTTTGCTTCCTATCGGCTTAGGAAGGCTAGTCTATTATAGCAAACCTTAATACTCTTTGGCGTTGTTTGGCAAAGGTTGACCTAACCGAGGTTTCTCAACCTCGTAGACAGGCAACACATGCTGTTGCGGTGCTTCTCCTCCATGAGCATGCACTTCTGTACCTGATGAAATGTTATAGACAATCCCCAAAGAGTATGTTATTGTTCTATCAATAGAGACAATATAGGAGATTATATAATGACAAATGAAAGCCTTACCTTAACTTTACAAATCGAACTTGGTGAACGTATTAGTCCAGATCAATTGTTTAATATAACACAAGACCTACGTTCAGAAATTCGTGAAATCGGTATTCAATCAGTGGAACTTGAGCGCACGAGTACAGCACTACCACCTGGTGCGATGTCTTCCGATACTTTCACTTTGGGTGCTTTAGCTATTGCTGTGTTACCAACTGTGTTACCAGCATTGATTGGTTTTATCAAAGACTGGAAACTACGTCACGATAGCAGTACCATAATAATTAAGCATCAAATGGGCGATCAGCTTGTGGAAGCGACACTTCCTTCTTCAATCTCAGAGGAGCAACTCACTAAATACTTGGATGTGCTAACGCAGCAGCTGCTGAAGGACAAGAGCAAAGAATTGAAATAGCGTTATCGCTTTGTGCCTTTCCTGCTTGTGATATTGGCATTTTAGTAGATATGTAACATACTTGAATACTGAGCGAGAGAATAAGAGGGGATAATTACTCATCATGGGACAGCGATACGCGTTCTTGTTCGGCGTCAATGAATTCATTGATCCTAACCTTCCTAAATTAATCACCCCTCTGCAGAACGTTAGCGATCTAGAATCACTTTTGAACAACCCTGAAGTTGGTGGTTTCAACGAGGTAAAGACTCTCTCCCAAAAGAGCCAGAAGAGTGATATCGAACGTGAGATCGTGAGGCTTTTCAAGAACAAGGGAAAGGATGATTTGCTTCTCCTTTATTTTTCGGGTCATGGAATTCTCGACGAACAAGGCATGCTGTTTTTCGCGCTACACGAAACAGAAAAAGATTTACCAGAAGTAACTGCGTTATCTTCAATCTTTATACGCAACTTTATTGAAAGTAGTTATTCCGAGCAGATTGTGATTATTTTGGATTGCTGTTACAGTGGTGCTTTTGGACGTGGACGGATGGGTAGTACAAACGAGTCAGTTAATTTGCGCGACTCGTTTAGTGGCCGGGGCTATGGGCGTGTCGTTTTAACGGCAAGCAACACGACAAGCCTTGCCTGGGAAGGAGATCAGTTTGTTGGTGACGTAGAGCATTCCGTCTTTACGTCTTTTTTGATTGAAGGACTCAAATCAGGCGAGGCAGATCGAAACCAAGACGGTAATATCACGGTTAACGAACTTTATGAATATATCCAGGCAAAATTGGAACAAAAAGTTCTCAAACAAAGAGCAACCAAAATCACGTTTCGAGATGAAAAAGAAATTGTGATTGCCAAAAATCCAAACCTCTATCGTGTTCCCCGCGATTTGCAAGCTGCTGCAACCGACCTCAACTCCTATGTGCGTGAAGCTGCTGTTAGGCGGCTTATAGACCTGGTAAGGCTACGGCAGAATAATCCTCGATTAATTCAGGAAGCAATAAATCTGCTACGTAATCTTTCTGCTGATCCCAATCCTCAAGTAGCGGACTTCGCACGGCATTCGCTAGAAGAGATCGAAAAACCAGAAGTAATCGAAAACAATTTGATAACTCTAGTGCAAGCGATGCTTGACCAACCGAAAATAACACCACCTGATGAACTTGATGAAAATAAACAAAGAGAATTGCGAGATGCTTATCTGAAATGGGTTATTCAACTTCATAGTTGGCTCGAATTGCTTGGTGTGCGAGAGGCAAAAAGATACCCACTCATCCCACTGGATAAAGTCTATGTAGCACTCAAAGGAGATCGTTCTAGTGCTTACGAGCGTCTAAGTTCACAAGAACAGTTAGATGTTCAGCTGATGGATGCTGTGGAGTTGATGTCCGACGAATTTACTGCACAAGAAATGGTGCAGCATCTTGAGGAGATTCGCCGCCAAATCTTGGTCGAGAATCCTATAATGATTTCTCTAGCTGAACGCGACCGCTCTAGCTTGAACATCGGTGCCTATATAGAAAAGGTGACACTTGCGGAGGCATTTCAACAGGAGCGGAGCCTTGTCATTTTAGGCGATCCAGGCAGTGGGAAAACTACGCTTGAACGCTGGTTAGCCATCAAATTAGCCCAGGCAATGCTAGATAAGGAACTAACGGTAGCAGTAGCGGCCAATCAAGTCGATCCCGAAGCAGGTGAGAGCAACAAAAATATCAACCTGGGTCCTACTCGCTTGCCAGTGTTGTTGCGTGTCTCAGATTATGCTGAGGCATTCTTAAAGGCACGTAAAGAGGGTCGTACATTGCCACTAGTTGACTATTTAGGCCATCATTCCTGGCTAGGCAAACATCCGACCAAAGATGGTAAACCATTTACGCAGACACAGCTAGAAGCACTCAACAAATTGATCAAAAGGTATCTAGACAAAGGCGAGGCGGTCATATTGTTGGATGGAATGGATGAAATTAGTTCGAGTGGCGACCGTCAAGATATCGTTGATGCCATTGTCGATTTTATCGATGAGAAGATTCTCCCATCGCGGAATACTATAGCAACCTCAAGAGTCAAAAACCTAACGCTGGAATATCAAATTGCGCGGGCACCTTTTGAGGTTGGTGGTAACCAAATTGTGATCACTAGCCGTATTGCAGGGTATCATGCTGCACCGATTAAGCGAGATTTGACACATGTAACGATTGAGCCAATGAGTCGCGTAGCTATCGAATATTTTTGTGACGTGTGGTCATTGGCAATTAATCGATTGATTCAGCCAACGACTGATCTGGATGTGCTTGAACAAACAGCACTGCAACAATCTGCCAGATTGAAAGCCGATATATTCGATCCAGCCCGTCCTCGTATTCGCGAGCTAGCAAGCAATCCTTTGCTAGTGACCACTTTGGCACTAGTCCATCGGCAGCAAGGTGGCCTTCCTGAACGTCGTGCCGATCTCTATCAGCGTGCTCTGGAAATTTTGGTCGAGGATTGGCGCAAAACTGGCCTATTGACAGAGGAATTGATCTACGTTCTGTCTCCACTGGCTGCACACATTCATCAAAAATATGCGACGGGGCTTATTCAAAAAAATGAATTGAAACAAATTGTCACCAGGGAGCTGGCTGTGTTGCGTAATGTGGACCCCGACGACCCACCGCCCAGCTTCCAACGCGATGTTCGCGAATTTTTGCGAGTAGTCCGCGAAGACGTAGGTATTCTTGCCGCACGCGGTGAGGAGCTGTATGGTTTCTTGCACCTGACATTTCAAGAATATCTAGCGGCACTCTTTCTGATCCGATCTAAAAAAACAGCAGCGACGGAGATTATCGCACGTCTGGACAACCCACGTTGGCGCGAACCAATTTTACTGGCACTTGGGCATATCGGTTCAAATTGGCTTCCTGACCAATCCGAAAAAGTGTTGCTTGCGATGCTGGCGGCTGATGAACCGCTTGGTACTTTGATCCCACGAACTCCAATGCTGATTGTGAGCGCGTTAGACGAAATGGCAAATGTATCGCCGCTGATCATTCAGGAGGTAGTACGCCGATTACTTGTAACATATGCAGATCGTAACGGATTGATGCGATTTGACCGCTTTCGCGATCAAATCGAACGCCAATTTATACGCTTGCGAAGCACCAAAAACAATCCAATTATTGACCACATTCTTTGTGAACTGATAGCAAACCCTTCACAAAATCGAGATATAGCACCTGCTGTCGTAACACTGATTCGTCGTCAACAGTGGTTCTCACCTGCTATCACAGAGGTATTGATGAAGGTGCTACCCTATGACTCAGTAGAATGGGATTGGCCTATCAATAAAGCTCTCCGCGAAATGGTCACACCACAGCAACTAGTAGAACCTCAAAAATACAAACAGCTTTCTGATACCGATTGGGAACACTTGCGGGCAAATGATCTATTACAGTATCGGAATCTGAAAGCTCAACATACGGTAGCCGATGAAGTATATGCTGAGCAGAAAGCCAAGTATGACTTGAATAAAGCGCGACCACTACCTGAACTTAACCTGGATAGTCTGCCTTTCAAGCAAACACTGCTGAAAGCACCACATTTAGTTGAAAGAATCAGGGGCGATGCTCATTGGACGCGCCTGATTATTGCGCTCTATGGCGGCTACTATGACTATAAAGCCGCCGATATACTATTCGAGTATACTTCCATCGCCCACTTTTTACAGCAGCCTGATCAAATGCGCGAACAAGAGATTCAGAGCAACAGAGAATACTACATTGGACAATTTGGTCCAGACGACACGATCTATAACGCGGCGGTGTATCTGGATACAGGGATGAATGGTAAAACGGCTCAGGTGCGTAGCTTACCTGAATTCGCTGCGGAGGCAATATTTCGGGACTCACCGTTGACACCGCGTTTGCTAGCTGCACTCAAAGCCGATATTAAATTGTTCATTGAGGACACGGTATTTGCTGGTGGATCATTGCCCTCAGCGTTGGCCTTCATAAACTCGAAGGGCGTAAGAACGTTGAGTCCTTCTGGTAGAGTTTGATAGAGATAAATGGTCTCTGTCAATGCAACCGGAGTTCCCTTGTACTTTGCGTTGATGCTATCAATCTTTTTCTGCAACGGTGTCAGTGATTGCTTAAAGGTTGTAAGATTGCTATCGAAGGTTGCGGCATCAGCACTATCCAGCTTTTTCAATGCAGTCGTGATGCCCTGTGCAATAGCTGGCATATTGTTGAAACCATACCACACATGGGGATTATCAGGCAAAGGATGGTCTGCGAGTTTGCCAGCAGTCAACAAGATACGGTTGGAGTTTGGTGAGCCTGCGAGGAGCTTGTCCATCCAGTCATCGTAGCCGAGTCCGTTCTTAATCACCAGATCTGCTTTACTTACCTTGACAGCCGTCTGTACGTTCGACGTATATTCATGAGGATCAACGTTCGGGTCGGAGAGAATGCTGGTCACGTTGACATGACTTCCACCCAACTGCTGAACGATGTTGCCATAAAAGTTTTCTGCCGCGACAACATTGATTCCCTGCGAGGACGAAGCAGGATTACTTGAGGCGGCATCTCCTGTCGCCGTTCCTCCACCAGTGCTACCGCATGCACTAAACAAAAATAAACAGAGGGAGACGAAGGACACAGTGAAAACAGATGTCCATTTGGGTACGAGCATAAAAAAAGTCCTCCTGAAAACGGGAATGCGGTAACTGTGTATATAAAACATATACAGCGTTAACGATACATGGTATCTCCTAAAAGCATAGCACAGCGAGAGGAAAGTGTCAATGAGATATGGTATCATTATAATGTTACTTAAACGTCGAACAGTGGCACGATGTAGAGACCTTACCTTGTTAAATGGAGAAAAAGAATGTTTGCCCTTGTTCAGCAGGATTTCATCCAAAATGCGTTTCTCGCGGGAACGATAGTTGCACTTGTGACCGCCGTTGTCGGCTATTTTGTGATGCTACGTACACAAGCCTTTGCCAGTGATTCTCTGTCCCACATCGCCTTCGCAGGGTCTACTGGTGGTCCTCTCTTCGGTCTCAGTTCGCTTGTTGGCATGTTCATCCTGACGATACTGAGCGCATTGGGTATAGGGGCACTGGGTGAGCGTGTTCGTGGCCGTGATGTTGAGACGGGAATGGTTCTTGCCTTTGCCCTCGGTTTAGGCGTTTTATTTACCAGTATCTATGCTTCTGGTAGGAATGCGGTTGCGACTGTCAGCGCACTCTTTGGTTCGATTTTGAGCATAAGCCGGGGGGATGTGCTGACAACACTCATTTTTGGTGTGTTCGTTCTTTTGCTGCTGGTCTTTTTGTTCCGTCCACTGCTCTTTGCTTCAATTGATCCAGAGGTGGCACAAACGCGCGGTGTGCCAGTGCGCCTTCTTTCAATCGTGTTTTTGATACTGGTAGCAATAACGATTGCGATGGCGGTTCAGGTTATTGGAGCCTTGCTGGTATTTGCGCTGCTGATCGCACCGCCAGCCAGTGCAGCACGTTTTACGCGCCGCCCGCTGGCAACAATAGTGCTGTCTATAGTTCTTGGTCTTGCAATCACCTGGATCGGCCTCATCCTGACGGTCATCGGGCCAGGAGGACGGTACTTACCAGCAAGTTTCTACATCGCAACATTAGCAACATGTACCTACTTTGCAGCAGTCATCGCTAGTCGCTGCTCCAATTAGTTCTCTTCTTGCGGTACAGTCGAAGCAAGTCCCTGCCCTTCTGGGTGTATGGTACTCGGTTCATGCGTTTCCGACTGGGAGCCATTCCCGTTTTCTTTCGGCTGCACAAAATTCACTTTGAGTACGATTGGTTGAGGATAGTTGCCAAATTGCTCACCAAAGATGTTGAGGCCGCCGACATTTACTGCGTCTGGTTTGACGCCGAGGCGCACGTCGATGAAAGGCTTTTTATTGAGTTCCAGGTCTTCTATGCTGATTGGACTAATGGCCTTGCCATCGATATAGCTGCCCTCCTTCGTTATCGACCAGACCTTGAGCATCCCGTACTGGCTATCTTTCGACTCCCACCATTGGGGTGTCAACTGACCACGTTTCCCGCCGAAGTCTGAGGGGCTGGTCCAGCAGCCGATCTCTACGCCGTTTATCCACAGTGTGATGTCAGAAGGCCAGTCGAGATGGTGCAGGGGGGCCTCCGAACATATCTCCGTGCTCAAGTCCAACTGTGTAGCTCTGGTTCTACTGGGAAGATGATTGGGAAAGCGATAGGCGACATACCCATAGCTGAACCAGACTAATTGAGCCTTTACGTGGTCAGGTTCATAAAAACTAGCAGGATTATCCAGGAGTCCTATCAAGTTGGTCGGGCTTGCCAGTCCACACGTCGGATGAATATCGAAATCATAATATTGTCCCACGGGCATAGAAATACTAAAAGAGTCGTGCGAATTGGCTTCGATACGCTCCAGGCGGATATGTACATCGTCATAGGTACGCGCACATAATTTTTGCAGCCCATGAGTGGCAGGAATGACATTTGTACGAATCAAATCCGCTTTTTCAAGTATCTGGATATGAGTCGTCGCGGAAGAAGGAGCGATCTGAAGGGCTTCGGCAATGTCATTGACGTTGACAGTGCTATCCCCCAAGTAGGCCAGGATCGCCAGTCGTGTTTCAGAACTGAGAGCCTTTAACATGCGAAGCGATGTTTCACTATCATCTGTAAGGTTTAAAAATAACACTTTCCCTGTCATGTTTCACTATCCATTCGACGAACGAAAGAAAAGATGACGCCGACACATTAAGGCAAGAAGCCCGCGTCTATTTTCCTTAGTAGGATGACTAATCGTTACAAAATAGTATAAGGTAAAGCTGCTCGAATGTCAACAAATTGGCAAATCCCCCTCTTTTTAACGCCAAAGTCTTGACAATAGCGATTTTCTCGTCTAAACTAGAGATATTCAATTAGTGAAAGTACGAATTGGAATGACTTTTCTGATAGGTCAGTTGCATGAAGTAAAGAGCGAGGTTGTGGTAGCTAGAAACATCGTTCGTTTTTCGTAAACCCGAATTATAGCTGTCTTCTCCTCTTTAATAAAGTGTGTCTCTGTTTTACATAGATATAGTGGAATGTAGCTATGGCAGAGGCGCATAGATTGATCGATCAAAAATGAAGGAAAAGGAGGTTACTTCGTCGATTAGCCCGATTTGTCACTTTGTACGTGAGCGTACAGATGAATCATCGTTCGGTGTCTACGTTTATATTTTCCCTATAGTGTCTGACGGAGGACATTTTGCTATGAAGCATAACAGGTCTCTTCACACGGTTTTTTCACTCGTACTCAGTATTGTGCTGGGTGGCCTTTTGCTTGCCGGTTGCGGTAGTAGTACTACTACTACTGGCAGCAACAACGGTGGTGGCTCGACTGGAGGCGCGACAAGTTGCGGTAGCCCTCCAAAACTGACTAAGAGTACTGGTCTCAAAGTTGGGTTTTCGCAAAACATCAGCAACAGCCCCTGGCGCCTGGCCGAGAACAAGAGTATGTCAGATTCAGCGAAAGCGGCTGGCGATAGTTTCGTGATGACTGACGCAGGTGGTCAGGACTCCAAACAGGTCTCGGACATCCAATCTCTGATCTCACAGAAGGTTGATGTATTGATCATTGCTCCTCTCACTGAGACGGGCGAAGTCTCCGCTATCATCGCTGCTAAAAAGGCTTGTATCCCTGTTTTCCTTGCCGACCGCGATGCCGATCATACGCTAGCAAAACCCGGCCAGGATTATGTCACCTTCGTTGGCTCTGACTTTGTTAAGCAGGCTCAGCTTGTGGCTGCCGAACTGATCAAGGCTTCAAACGGTAAAGGTAAGATCATCGAGTTGGAAGGCACGTCCGGTGCTACTCCTGCAATTCTGCGCAAAAAGGGTTTCGACGACGCAATCAAGGCACAACCTGGCATGCAGATCGTTGCTTCTCAGGATGCGAACTTTGACCGTGATACAGCGCGTCAGAAGATGCAGACATTGCTGCAGGCACATCCCGATGTATCCATTGTCTACGCTGCAAATGACGAAATGGCTCAAGGTGCTATCGCCGCTTTGAAGGCAGCCGGTAAGGTTCCTGGTAAAGATGTACTTGTGGGTTCGATTGACGGTGAGACAGCCGGTTTACAGTCGATCATCGCTGGTGAGCAACTGGTGTCGGTTACTTCCAATCCACGTTTAGGTGCTCTCACCTTCCAGTCGATTGCTGATTATGCTAGCGGCAAATCAGTACCCGCCTGGGTGGTGCAGCCGGATAAGACCTATACAAAGGACAATGCATCGGCGAACCTCGTTAACGGCTTCTAAGAGGAGAGTCCCTTCGCTACGCGAAGTTCGCTCTCTCATGGTCAGAGGCACCTCTCAGGTGCTTCTGACCATGCATTACGTCGAAAGGGGGTCTGGATGTCCCAAACCAGCCCATTGCTCCAGGTAGAACACGTAAAAAAAAGCTTTCCAGGCGTACAAGCACTGGTTGACGCGAATCTAACCATCCAGCGAAGCGAGATTCATGCTCTGGTTGGGCAAAACGGTGCCGGTAAATCAACATTGATCAAGGTACTTACTGGCGCATATCATCGGGATAGCGGCGATATTCTCTTTGATGGTGGTCCAATTGATTTTAGTTCTCCTCAGCAGGCACAGAATAACGGCATCAGTACGATCTACCAGGAAATTAATTTGATTCCGTTTCTGTCGGTCGCTGAGAATATTTTTCTCGGTCGTGAGCCGCGTCGCTTTGGCTTTATTGACTGGCGTAAGATAAATAGCGAAAGCAGTAAGCTGCTTGAGCGCATCTCAATTACAATTGATGTACGCAAACCGCTGATGAGTTATAATATCGCTATTCAGCAAATGGTAGCGATTGCGCGTGCAGTATCGTTCAAAAGTAAATTGGTGGTGATGGATGAGCCAACCTCTTCGCTCAATGAGCAGGAGGTACAGGTACTCTTCTCGATTATCCGCCAGTTGAAGTCTGAGGGTGTCTCAGTGATGTTCGTCGGACATCGCCTGGACGAGCTATTCGAGGTTTGTGATCGTGTGACGATTATGCGTGATGGCCGCACGGTCGATGCACGTGAAATGAATAAGATTACGCGTGTGGAACTGGTCGCGACGATGCTTGGTAAAGAGTTTGGCGACGTACAACGCAGTGGGCAGACGAGCTTTGATGCGAACAAACATCATGTCGAGCATAAGACGTTGCTGGAAGCCCACGATCTGCATACCGGCCCCAAATTGCGTGATGCCAGCCTGCAATTGCAGTCCGGCGAGATTGTTGGACTGGCTGGCCTACTTGGTTCTGGACGTAGCGAATTGGCGCGTGCTATCTTTGGTGCTGATAAGCTTGAGGGTGGTAAGGTGGACGTTGTGGGCAAACCTGTACATTTTAATTCGCCACGTGATGCAATTCGCGCACGAATTGGTTTCTGCTCAGAGGATCGTAAAGCAGAAGGTATTATCCCGTATCTTTCAGTCCGCGACAACCTCACTCTGGCTGCCTTGCCATTCTTCTCGCGCTATGGCGTTGTTTCGCGTTCAAAGCAGCGTCAGGTCGTTGATCAGTTTATTCGCCGTCTAGGTATCAAGACATCAGGACCTGAGCAGAAAATTCGCGAACTTTCCGGTGGCAATCAGCAAAAGGTACTGCTGGCGCGTTGGCTCTGCTTGAACCCACAAGTATTGATTTTGGATGAACCTACACGTGGTATCGACGTAGGCGCACGAGCCGAAATCCAGGGCATTATTGAAGAGCTGGCTACCAATGGCGTTGGGGTGATGATGATTTCATCCGACCTGGAGGAATTAACCGAAGGCAGTGATCGTATTGTGGTATTGCGTGATGGCAAAACGGTGTCCGAGATTCCCCATGAGCAGATCAGCCAGAATGCGGTAATGGTTGCGATGGCACAAGATACTGACGAAGAGGCGCAAGGTGAATTCCACCCGAACGAGGAGCCTACACAATCTCCAAAAATAGATAGCACTGGCGAGGTATCCGATGAGAAAGCTTAATAATGAGGCTACAACTTTTTCTCCTCCTGTTCCAGTAGCGGCCAGCCAACCATTTTCGCTTGGCCGCTTGCGTGAGTATGGGCAGACATATGGGACTTTTGCAGCCTTGATACTCCTTGTTATTTTTAATGTTTTCGTTACACCCCACTTTCTCTCTGTGCAAACGCTCAATACCAATTTGTATCAGGTAGCGGAAACGGTGATTCTGGCCATGGGTATGACGCTGGTGATTGCAACTGGTGGCATTGACCTCTCTGTGGGTTCGGTGATGTCGATTGCAGGTTCTATCGCGGCACTTATCTTCGTAGGTAGAATTTTCTCCTTGAGCGGACCAATTTCCTATGTCGTAGCCATTCTTGTCGCCCTGCTCGTCGCGGCACTCTGTGGCCTCCTCAATGGTGTATTGGTGACAGCCTTCCGCATTCAGCCGATTGTTGCGACGCTGATTCTATATATCGCTGGACGCGGTGTTGCCGAGGTTCTGGTGAATGGCGTGGTCGAGTTTTCAAATCCAACGTTTCGCTTCATCGGCACTGGCACAGTCCTGGGTATCCCTTTCCAGGTGCTTGTGATGGCACTTATTGTTATTCTTTTCTTCTGGCTGGTACGCAGTACAAGCTTTGGGCGTCAGGTCGTAGCAACGGGTGGTAATGAGTCTGCGGCTCGCCTTGCGGGTATTCCAGTGGCACGCATAAAACTAGCTGTGTATATTATCTCAGGCATTTTAGCGGGTGTAGCTGGTGTATTCTATATCTCGAACAATTCTGCTGCTGATCCCGGTGGCATCGGACTGGGTATGGAATTAAACGCTATCGCCGCCGTCGCGGTTGGAGGCTCCTCACTACTGGGTGGGCAGGCGAACATCGCTGGTACGTTTATTGGAGCGGTATTTATCCAGTTACTCACCTCTACCTTGACCGCGAATAATGTGTCAGCCGATATTTCCAGAGTTGTAGAGGCCCTTCTCATTATCCTGGCTGTCTACTTACAGACGCAGCGCAAATCTTCGTAAGGAAAGAGAAATTGACTATGGCACAAGTCTCTACATCTAAAACCCGACGCTCAGTACAATCAAATAATAACAGGGCTGTATTTGTCAGTATTCTCCGACGGCAGGGTGCGTTGATTGCTCTTATCCTGGTCCTGGTGATTAGTTCGCTCAGCTTCAACGGTTTCCTGACACAATACAATATCCTGGATAACGTTATTGTCTCCAATGTTCCGATTGGTCTGATCGCGCTCGGTATGACCTTTGTCATTATTACTGGTGGTATCGACCTTTCGGTAGGTTCAACCATTGCGCTCTCATCAGTTGTGACGGCTCTCGCCAGTCCTCATGGGATGTGGTTTGCGATTGCCGCCGCTGTTCTGGCGGGTTTGGGCGTGGGCCTCTTTAATGGCTTCGTCATTACACAGATGCGCGTTCCGCCGTTTGTTACGACACTGGCAACCCTCCTGGGTGTGCGTGGTCTTGCCTTATACTTCTCGAACGAACATAATGTCACCGTTACCAGTAGTGATTTACTGAACTTTGGCAATGGTGCTCTCTTCGGCATTCCTAACCCCGTAATCGTGCTGATTGTGGCCTTTGTAATTGGCATCCTTGTCCTCAATTACTCGCCATTTGCTCGCCATTTGCTTGCTATTGGCGGTAATGAGGAGGCTGCACGTCTGCTTGGTATTCGCGTCAATGTTACGCTGCTAGGAGCATACGTGCTCAGTGGAGCACTAGCCGGACTTGCTGGCGTGTTTATGGCGATACAGACATATAGTGGTTCCGGTAATCTAGCGAACGGCTATGAACTTTCGGCAATTGCAGCCGTTGTTGTTGGCGGCACGTTAATCTCTGGTGGTGAGGGATCGGTTTTTGGAACTCTTGTCGGTGTGTTGCTGTTAGGCTTTATCCTGAACATTCTGAACTTCCTTAGTGGTGCTGGTATAACACTCAACCCATTCTGGCAGGATGTTGTGCGTGGTGCTTTCCTACTGATCGTTATCCTCCTGCAAAGTCGATTGGCAAATAAGAAGGCTGAAAGAATTTAAGTTTGGCACAATCAAAACATAAGAACCCCTACTTTCATAGTAGCTAGGGGTAAACATCAGGGCCATTCAAAAGCCCATGAGGGATATGGACGGGCGACCACAAGATATGGACGGGCGACCACAAGGGATCGCCCCTACTATACAATGATATTCGTTTTACACGATTCGTATAGTAGGGGCGATCCCTTGTGGTCGCCCGTTGGTCTGTATGAAATTATGAAACCTTTTTCTGCTATCATTCGTGTTCATAATAGAGAATGAGTATCGCATAACGATATTATCGTATGACGATAAAAATACTAGGTATGTAGTCCTTATACGACACACATACATTTCAGAAAATGATACAAGTAGAAATATGTAATATCCATGAGAGCATAATCGTGTGAAGGGTATTGGTGAAGCACTATCCCCAGTTTTCTTCACTTCCCCCTTTATAGTGAAAATTGCATGTAGAGAGTTACTTTTCTACGTCTACTTTTAGTTACTCATCCTAGAGGAGGATAAAAACCTAATGGCTGCAAAAGTGAGTGATTTTTTATTAGAACGCCTTTCGCAATGGGGTGTCAAGCGTATTTTTGGCTATCCTGGGGATGGTATCAACGGCATTTTGGGAGGTTTGGGGCGTCACCAGAACCTCTTTGAGTTTGTACAGGTGCGCCACGAAGAGATGGCGGCGTTTATGGCAACAGCTCATGCCAAGTTTACGGACGAAGTTGGTGTCTGCTTAGCAACATCGGGTCCCGGTGCTATTCACCTGCTCAATGGCCTGTACGATGCGAAAATGGATCATCGACCCGTTGTCGCGATTGTTGGGCAAGCGGCGGCAACTGCCATCGGTGGCAATTACCAACAAGAGGTTGATCTTACCTCATTGTTCAAAGATGTAGCAGGCGAGTACGTGTTCATGGCTTCCAGTCCAGTTCAGATACGTCAACTTGTTGACCGCGCTATGCGTATTGCCACGACCGAACGCTCCGTGACCTGTATCATCATTCCAAAGGATGTGCAAGAGATGGACGCGGTTGAGATGCCGCCGCATACCGCCAATACCGTTCATACGGGTCTCGGCTACTCGACGCCCCGTGTTGTTCCGACCGAGGCTGATCTCAAGCGTGCGGCAGACATTCTCAATTCAGGCAAGAAGGTCGCTATGCTTGTGGGCATTGGGGCCAAACATGCCGCAGATGAGGTGATTCAAGTAGCAGATTTGCTTGGCTGTGGTGTGGCAAAAGCCTTGCTTGGCAAACAGGTTCTCCCGGATGATCTCCCCTTTGTGACAGGCTGTATTGGCTTGCTCGGCACGAAACCAAGCTACGACATGATGATGGAGTGCGATACACTCTTGATGATTGGCTCGACCTTTCCCTATGGACAATTCCTGCCAAAAGAGGGGCAAGCGCGTGGTGTTCAGATTGACATTGATGGGCGCAATCTGAGCCTGCGTTATCCAATGGAACTCAACTTGATTGGTGACAGCACAGAGACGTTGCGTGCGCTTATCCCCTACCTTCAACGCAAGACAGACCGCTCTTGGCGCGAAAAGATCGAAGCGGACTATCATGATTGGTGGAAGGTGGTCGAGGCTCGCTCGATGGAAAATGCCGACGACAACCAACTCAATCCTCAGCGTGTCTTCTGGGAGCTTTCAAAACGGCTTACTGAGAAAAACATCTTGAGTGGCGATGCAGGAACAGCAACCAACTGGTATGGAAATACCATTAAGATGCGTCGCGGCATGATGGGGTCCCTGTCAGGTAGCCTCGCCACAATGGGACCAGCCGTTCCCTACGCGATTGCTGCGAAATTTGCCTATCCAGACCGCCTGCCGATAGCCCTCACAGGTGATGGGGCAATGCAGATGAATGGCCTTGCTGCATTGATCACCGTCAAAAAGTATTGGAAAGAGTGGAGTGACCCTCGACTCATTTTCCTGGTTCTCAACAACCGCGACTTGAATCAAGTTTCATGGGAGATGCGTATCGAGGCGGGCAATCCAAAGCTACCATCAACGCAGGACCTGCCTGATTTCCCCTATGCCACTTACGCCGATTCGCTTGGACTGAAAGGCATTCGTGTAAACAAGCCAGAGGACGTTGGACCTGCGTGGGATGCTGCTCTTTCTGCTGATCGACCAGTGGTCTTCGAGGCGTATGTCTCCCCCGATGTCACCACGATCCCTCCCCATATTAGCTTTGAAGAGGCGAAAAATTATAGCGAGGCACTCTTGAAGGGTGATCCAAATGAAGGTGGCATCATCAAGGAATCCATTAAGAGCGTGATTGAAGGCATCATACCGCATAAAAGCTAAGCCATAGAAAGTTCGTTCCTCTATAATCAGTTGGAAACGCTGCATTTGCGGTCATCCGACCGAAGGGAGTAGTCTTGTTAATCAGTTGGAAACGCTGCATTCGCAGCTACTGCTCCGCAGTCATCCAACTGCGAGGAGTAAGGTGTAGGTATGGCGAGTACGAAATTTGGTGACAACGGCGTCTCCATAGAGCGGCTTGATGTCTCAGCCTACACGGTGCCATCCGATTCACCCGAATCGGATGGCACCTATGCCTGGGACAGTACAACAATGGTGCTGGTGGAAGTGAGTGCGGGTGGTAAACAAGGTTTGGGCTATACGTATGCTGACCAGTCAACCGCAACGCTGGTGAAGACTATGCTTGCACATGTAGTGCAAGGGCGGGATGCTATGAATGTTCCTGCTTGCTGGTTAGCGATGGTCGAGTCTATACGCAATTTGGGGCGACCTGGCATTGCATCAATGGCAATAGCTGCTGTTGATTCCGCATTATGGGATTTGAAGGCGCGTCTGCTTGATCTGCCGTTGGTCACGCTACTTGGTGCGGCACGTGAGAGTGCGCCTATCTATGGTAGCGGTGGCTTCACTTCATATTCAAAAGAGCAACTGCAGAAACAGTTGGGAGGTTGGGTTGCGGCTGGTATTCCTCGCGTCAAAATGAAGATCGGCACTCATCCTGATGCTGACCCTCAGCGCGTTGCCCAGGCACGTGAGGCAATTGGGCAAGATGCCGAACTGTTCGTCGATGCTAACGGGGCCTATAATCGCAAACAGGCTCTAGCACTGGCCGATATCTTTGTTGCCGAGTATGGCGTGACGTGGTTCGAGGAGCCGGTCTCCTCCGATGATCTGGAAGGCTTGCATCTGCTTCGTGACCGTGCCCCGGCGGGAATGGATATTGCGGCAGGCGAGTACGGCTACGATCTATGGTACTTCCGACGCATGCTAGAGGCAAACGCGGTGGATGTCTTACAGGCAGATGCGACGCGCTGTGCCGGTATTACTGGTTTCATGCGTGTTGCGGCTCTCTGTGAGTCCCGTTCACTGCAACTCTCATCGCATTGCGGACCAGCACTGCATGTACATCCCTGCTGTGCCGTTCCCAACTTCCGGCACATGGAGTATTTTCACGACCATGTACGGATAGAACACATGTTTTTCGATGGCGTGGTAACTCCTGTTCATGGGGCATTAAAGCCTGATCTTTCGCGTCCAGGCATGGGTCTTGAGTTCAAACGGGCTGATGCCGCGCAGTACGCGGTGTAAGGGTACGCAAAAGATGAACAAATAAACATGGATATGATAGATGATCTGTAGGGGCCATTATTCATAACGCCCTCGTTATAACCCACGTCCGGGCCAGGGCGTTATGAATAATGGCCCCTACAGTGTCTCCACATTAATTCGTTAACGTTCATACTTGGTGAATGCACCAAGTAACGAGCGAAGCAATGTGCGAGTCTCTTTGTAGTTAACGGATGCACTAATAATCGTGCCCCGGACGCGATACACCTGGTTCCTACGACAATCCATAAGAGCGGTTAACAGATTACAATAAAGGTGGATTCCGTGAAAAATATAGTGGTTCTCAACGAAAACGCAAAGACCTACGTTAAAAATAGCAATGTACACAGCGTACCAATGACGAGCATGGAGATCGATGTAGGCGCACTAGAGCAGGAGTTGCACACGAAGGTTCGTGGTGAGGTTCGTTTTGATGAAGGTAGCAGAGCACTGTATACAACGGATGCCTCCAATTATCGTCAAGTACCGATAGGAGTTGTGATTCCGCGCGATGTGGATGATGTTGTTGCAACAGTTGTCCTCTGTCGCAAGTACAACGTCCCTATTCTCGCACGTGGCGGCGGCACAAGCCTTGCTGGGCAAACGTGTAATGTCGCGGTCGTGATAGACATGTCTAAGTACATGAACAATATTGTCGAACTGGACGTGGATAAACGTCAGGCTCGTGTACAACCTGGAATTATTTTGGACCACCTACGCGATGCCGCGGAAAAGCATCAACTCACCTTCGGCCCCGACCCCGCCACGCATAATCATTGTACACTTGGTGGCATGATTGGCAACAATTCTTGCGGAACGCATGCTTTGATGGCAGGTAAGACCTCTGATAACATTGACGAGTTAGACATATTGACTTATGACGGTACACGAATGCGCGTGGGCAAGACAAGTGACGAAGAACTTGAGCGTATCATTCGAGAGGGAGGCCGACGGGGTGAGATTTACAGCAAGCTCAAAGCATTGCGCGATAAGTATGCAGACCTCGTTCGGCAGCGTTACCCAAAAATTCCACGCCGTGTATCGGGCTTCAACCTCGACGAACTCCTTCCCGAAAATGGCTTCAATGTCGCAGGCGCACTTGTCGGAAGTGAATCCACCTGTGCGATGACCCTTGAGGCAACAACACGCCTCGTCGAGAGTCCACCTGTGCGGACAATTGTCGTGCTTGGCTATCCAGACATTTATAGCGGATGTGACCATGTGCCAGAACTTTTGAAGCACAAGCCGATAGGGCTGGAAGGTTTCGACGATGGCCTCATCAACGACATGCGAAGGAAGGGTATGCAGCCCAACGAGGTTGCATTGTTCCCAGGAGGGCGTGGCTGGCTCATCGTTGAATTCGGAGGGAACACGAAGGAAGAGGCCAACAAACAGGCTCTGGGACTCATAGATGAATTAAAGGGTAAGGACAATGCGCCGAGCATAAGGCACTATGACGATCCTACCCAACAACATCAGGTCTGGGCGGTTCGTGAGGCCGCTCTCGGCGTTACTGCCCTGGTACCAGGGGAAAAAGCTCGCTGGCCTGGTTGGGAAGATTCGGCGGTTCCGCCAGACAAACTAGGAAATTATCTGCGGGACTTGCGAAAGCTGCTGGATAAGTACCTGTATGGTGCCAGCTTTTATGGTCACTTTGGGCAAGGTTGCCTGCATACGCGCATCGACTTTGAACTGGACACTCATGAAGGCATCGAAAAGTTCCGCTCCTTTATTAACGAGGCGGCAGATCTCGTGGTGCGTTATGGCGGTTCATTAGGCGGTACCATGTGCCCCAGTTTTATGGTGACACGCGAAGAAAAGGATACCACGCGTGGACGCGCTCGCCTCTTATTTGAGATGCTGCAAGGCGACCCTGTGACCAAAGAATGGCACAGCGAGCAGGTGAAGGAGTCGCTCGACCTGTGCCTGGCATGCAAAGGATGCCAGGGCGACTGCCCCGTCAACGTCGATATGGCGACCTATAAAGCCGAGTTTCTCTCGCATTACTATGAAGGGAAACTCCGACCCACGACAGGGTACACGATGGGACTCATCTACTGGTGGGCGCGGCTTGCGTCGCTTATGCCAGAGGTGGTGAACGCCGTTACTCACATGCCTCTTCTTAGTAGTATTGTAAAGGCGATGGGGGGAATTGCACCTCGACGCAACGTTCCGACCTTCGCCTCTCAAACATTCAAGGAGTGGTTCTTCAAACGCGGCACGAAAAACGAAGGGAAGCCGCAGGTGATGTTGTGGCCCGATACCTTCAATAACTATCTCAAACCAGAGACCGCTATCGCCGCCGTAGATGTCCTTGAAGCGGCGGGGTATCAGGTTGTAGTGCCACAACAATCACTGTGCTGTGGGCGTCCGCTCTATGATTTTGGCTTTCTCGATCAGGCTGAACAATTGTTGCGGCAGATTCTCTATACGCTTGCGCCACAGATTGAAGCAGGTATCCCTATCGTCGGCCTGGAACCAAGCTGTGCAGCGGTCTTCCGCGATGAGTTGAAGAATCTCTTTCCGCACAACGAGAATGCGAAGCGACTCAGCCAGCAAACGTTTCTGTTGAGCGAGTTTCTTGAGCAAAAAGTAAAGGATTACCAGCCGCCGAAACTGCAAGGCAAAGCCGTTGTGCATGGGCATTGCCATCACAAAGCCATTATGAAAATGCATGATGAGGAAGCGGTCCTCTCCAAACTTGGCCTTGACTTCAATGTGCTTGATTCAGGCTGCTGTGGCATGGCAGGAGCTTTTGGCTTCGAGAAAGAGCATTATGATGTCTCTCTCAAAGTTGGTGAACGCGTCTTGTTGCCTGCGGTACGCAAAGCTGACGAAGATACCTCCATTATTGCCGATGGCTTTAGTTGTCGTGAGCAGATTGAGCAGACAACCAACCGCCGCGCGTTGCATCTGGCCCAGGTGCTACAAATGGCACTTTATCAGCAAAAGAGCAGCTATACGAAAGAGCGGCCAGAGGACCAATCTATGCAGCTAACACCACGTCCATCGTTGACGCTCCATCCAGCAACACTCATCGGTATTGCTACTGTACTGAGCGCTACCGGTGTGTTTGTATGGAAGCTTTTTGGTAAGAAACAACAATAAGGGGAAGGAATGAAAAATACTATGGCTTTCACAAAACCTGTTGCTACGCTCAAAAAATTGGGTGACGAATCCCCAATGCCTTTGCCAGATGGGAAACCTCTGCGCTCTGGCCTTCTGAACCTGTTGCCGCGTAAAATCACGCATGAAGGTATTGTACTAGACCAACATATCCGTGAAGGACGCTTCCAACGTAGCCTCTCGCTCATTACCGCATTCTCAAGCTTGCTTGCGGGACTAGAGGTAACATATGAACATTATCGTGGTAGTTATGGTCAGCAGATCATGTATACACCTGTACTTCTTAGCCCCATCCTGACCATTGCAGGGGTGTGGGGCGTATTCAGCCGACGAGCAGCGCGAACAGTACTCCCCATCGTCTCACTCATCACGATGTTTGATGGTATCGTAGGCTTCTACTTCCATGTACGCGGCATCGCTCGCAAACCAGGAGGATGGCGTATTCCTATTTTCAATGTCATTATGGGACCGCCCGTATTTGCGCCACTTCTCTTTGCAATCAGTGGCTTTTTGGGCATCATTGCTTCGCTCTTGCGACGCGAAGATGATCTCAAGCAGACGACATTACCGGGAATACCACGTCCGCGTTCGGCGTGGCTGGGGTGGGTGCCACGCCAAATTACAAAGGAAGGCGTTGTCTTTGAGCAAGATGTACGCGAGGGACGTTTTCAACGGGTGTTAGGCGTTGCCACTGCCGTTTCAGCTTTCTTTAGCGGCATCGAAGCCCTCTACTCACACTATAAAAACAACTTCACCTATCGCGTCCAGTGGACACCTATTCTTCTGACTCCTGCGTTAATGATTGCCGGTATTGGGGCTATATGGAGTCGCACCATCGCTCGTACCCTTTTGCCAATCGTTTCAGTGTTGGCTCTCTTAGATGGTGGCATTGGTTTTCTGTACCATGTTCGTGGTCTGATCCGCCGTCCAGGAGGACTCAAGAAGCCATTCTATAATCTAGTCTATGGTCCTCCCGTTTTCGCACCCTTGCTCTTTGCCGCCTCTGGCTTCTTAGGTGTGCTGGCGAGTCTCTTGAGGAGGGCGAACTGATGAAAATACACAAAAATAAAGATACCGAAAAGAACAGATACAATGGCACAGGTATCCAGGGAGATACCAGCCATTTGCCCGTCGATGCGACAACTGGTCAACCACTTGCACCACGTTCACAGCCTGGTTACTATCCAGGTTTCGAGACACTCAGCCAGCAAGCGTTCTGGGATGAGGCCACGCGTAAGGTGGTGCTAGCCCGTGTTGAGCAGGCGCCACCTATCCGCTTTTTTACGCCTGAGGAGACGCAGTTGATGCAAGCCGTGTGTGACCGTTTGCTGCCGCAGGATGACCGTGATGAAGCACACAAAATTGCTGTGGTGAACTACATCGATGAGCGACTCTTCAGTGGGCGCATTGATGGCTACCGCTTTGAGGACATGCCTCCCGACCATGAGGCGCACCGTCTTGGTTTGCAAGCTATTGAGGCTATCGCTCAGCATATGTATCAGAAGCCCTTTACACAACTTGGTCAGCACGAACAAGACGAAGTGCTTCAAACGCTTCACGACACGAATCCACCAGCCGCTCAAGAGATATGGCAAAAAATGTCGGTGCAGCGTTACTGGCTGCTTATAATGCAAGATGTCGTTGATGCCTACTATGCTCACCCTTATGCCTGGGATGAGATTGGTTTCGGTGGTCCTGCCTATCCACGTGGCTATATGCGCCTGGAAGGGGGCAAACCCGAACCGTGGGAGGTTGAAGAACGACGCTATGAATGGAAGGCACCGGCTGAGGCACTTTCCGATACCTACAAACCTGTAGGTGGCCCAGGTGGACATAAGCAGCAGACGCCAGGCCAAGAGGGAACACATTAAGAAATACGGAAGAGAGAATAAAGAGAATACTATGAAAAATCCAATTTTAGGGGCTTTTCAAGGTCCGAAACCTGATGAACATATGCTCGGCCCTGTGCAGAAAATAGATTTTCCGATGCATCGCTTTCCTCTCAACGAGGAGGTCGATTTCTGTATTGTGGGCGTTGGTTCAGCAGGAGGAGTATTACTTCAAAGGCTTGCGCGTGCGGGATTTCGGGTCGTGGGTATGGAAGCCGGTCCTTTCTGGGAGACAGAGCGTGACTGGGTGAGTGATGAAGCAGGCTCACCAAAGCTGTATTGGAATGATCTGCGTATCACAGGGGGCGAAGACCCAATTACACTTGGTGCGAACAATAGTGGGCATGGAGTCGGCGGTGGTTCCGTCCACTGGGCTGGCTTTACGCCACGCTTTCACCCCTCGGACTTTCACGTCCTATCCTCCGATGGGTTAGGTGCAGACTGGCCCATCTCTTACGAGGATATCAAGCCGTATTATGAACTGTTAGAAAAAGAAATTCCTGTTTCTGGCCCTGCCTATTATCCCTGGGGCGACCCACATGGTTATACTTATGGGCCGCATCCCCTGGGTGGGGTAGCTGATGTCCTTGTCAAAGGATGTACACAACTCGGCATTCCCGTTGTCGCGGGTGGCCCAGTGGCGATTCTTGCCGGTTCTCATGGCGATAGACAACACTGTATCTATCGTGGTTTTTGTATTCAAGGATGCAAGGTAGGAGCCAAGCAGAGTACGCTTATCAGCCATGTTCCCGATGCAATCCGTCATGGAGCCGAAATCCGCGACAATTGTATGGTATCGCGTATTAACATGAAGAATGGCAAGACAACGGGTGTCAGCTACTTCGACCCCGATGGCAAGGAGCGAGAACTCAAGGCAAAGGTCGTCATCGTCTCTGGCTATGCAATCGAGACACCGCGTTTGCTGTTGAATTCGGCGTGTCCAGGTTTTGAGCAAGGGCTTGCCAACTCCAGTGGCACCGTCGGCAAGTACCTGATGGTGCAGATTGGCAACGTGGTGATGGGTCGCTTCGAGACTCCTATTCGCATGTACAAGGCACCGCCAGCCAATGGACTGACCGAGGAATTCTACGAAACCAACCCCAACAATGACTTTATACGCGGCTTTGCTATTCAGACCGTCGGCCCTCTGCCAATCGCCTTTGCGAAGCAGATGATGGTCGCCAAGGGGGCATGGGGCTGGGGTATGCGCCGCGTCATGATGGACTACAACCACTGGGCCGCTCTCGGTGTCCTCGGCGAGATTCTGCCGTGGGCAGACAACCGTGTTGAACTCGCCACCGAAACGGATCAGTTTGGTCTTCGTGTTGCCAAGGTCACGTTCAAGCTGCATGACAACGACAAAAAGATTGCCAAGGCGGGTGTCGAGAAGACAACGGAGATATTGCACGCGGCAGGTGCCCAGGAAGTGGTGTCGGAAGCACGTTATGCACACCTCGTGGGAGGCGCACGTATGGGCAACGACCCAGGCTCATCGGTGACAGACAGCTTTGGACGCACACATGACATTCCAAATTTGTTTGTCTGTGATGGAAGCTTGCTTCCAACACAAGGCTCGGCGAATCCTGGACTTACGATTCAGGCTCTCGCGGCACGTACCGCTGACTATATCATCTCGAATGGTGCTGACCTGTTATCCAATCATCCAGAAACGGTCTCGGTTGCTCATCCGCCAATTCGCCACGATATGTCTCCCGCAGGAACGGCGAACAAGGGTGTTCCACGCATCAAATACGCGGCAGGAGGGAAAAGATGAATACGCAACGTCTCCAACACATGCAAGCACTCTTTGCGCGAGAAGGCTATTCTGGCTTACTTTGTCGCATTCCGCAGCATGTCCTTATGCTTACAGGATATCAACCTATTCTCGGTGATTCGTTCTGTCTTGTCTCGCTTAACACTGCGAAAGAGATAGAGATTCGGCTTGCGGTCCCTGTTGATGAACAGGACCTTGTGCCATCAGGAGTTGCTGTGGAGGTGAAAACCTTTGCAGAAGAGACAATGAGCTACATTGGCGACGCGGTGGATGCTGCACGCGAACCGCTGAGCGAGCTATTCCGTGCGGCAGGAATGGGAGCAGGCGCGATTGTTGGTATCGAAGGCGGACGGACGCCTATTGCTCCCGCGTATACTCAGGTAGGCGTGACGGGGCCAGAGACACATGAGTTGCTGCATCTGCTCTTGCTCGGAGGAGATTTGCGGGATGCCACGGCACTGCTCGAAGAACTTGCCGCAGTCAAAACCGAGGAGGAGCTAGCGACAATTCGACGTTGTGAAGCGGTTGCACGTGAAGGTTTTGCGGCGGCGCGTACAACTGTTCGTGAGGGGGCAACGGAGGCGGATGTCGCAGCCGCAACGTATGCGGCCCTGTTGCGGGCAGGCTATGCAGTAGCGGGGGCACATCATGTACAGCCGCATGTGCATGTGATGGCGGGGGCACGAGCAGCACTGGCCTATCGTGCCTTCAACTTGACATCAAATGCGATCATTCAGCAGGGCGATACGGTGATGGTGCAGATGGAGATTGGCATCAACGGCTACTGGGCTGAATTGACGCGCACGTTTTTTGCTGGGACGATCAGTGACGAGTGGCGCATGGCATATCAAGCGTGTGTCGCGGCTCAAGATGCAGCATTGAAGCGTATTCGCGATGGGGCAAATGGACACGAGGTTGATGGAGCGGCGCGGCAGGTGATGGAGCAGGCTGGTTTCGGTGCGGCCTTCAAGCATGGACTTGGACATGGCTTCGGTTTCCAGGCGATTAACCATGCGGCCTCTCCCGTGCTGCATCCGGCCTCGCATGCTGTGTTGAAGAGTGGTATGGTCCACAATATGGAGCCTGCGGTCTACCTGGATGGCAAGGGTGGCTTCCGTCTCAACGACAATGTTGCAGTGCGTCAGGATGGCAACGAAGTTCTTTCATCGGCACTTTCACGCGATATAGATTGGTTAGTTGTAGCACAATAAGTGTGTTGAGCAGAGAAAGGAACAAAGAGATGAAAGCACAAACACCGGAAGTGGTTGTTGTGACGGGTGCTTCTGCTGGCGTCGGGCGTGCTATTGTGCAAGCATTTGCCAGGCGAGGAGCGCATATTGGACTGCTGGCGCGTGGACAGGCGGGGTTAGAAGGGGCACAGCGCGATGTCGAAGCGGCTGGTGGGAAAGCCATTATTATCCCAACCGATACCGCCGATGCCGATCAGGTCGAAGCTGCCGCCGTAAAGGTCGAGGAGACCTTCGGCCCAATCGATGTATGGGTGAATGTGGCAATGGCCTCGGTCTTCTCACCTTTCAAAGAGATGAAACCGGACGAGTTCAAGCGTGTGACCGAGGTCGCCTATCTTGGCTTTGTCTATGGCACGATGGCCGCTTTGCATCGTATGCTGCCACGTGACAAGGGCAGGATTATTCAAATCGGCTCCGCCCTTGCCTATCGAAGTATTCCGCTGCAATCGGCCTATTGTGGGGCAAAACACGCTATCATGGGGTTCACCGACTCGATTCACTGTGAGTTAATTCACGATAACAGTCACGTGCAGATCACTATGGTCCAGCTTCCAGCCGTCAATACGCCGCAGTTTAGCTGGGTCAAAAGCCGTCTGCCCGATAAAGCACAGCCTGTACCACCAATCTATCAGCCGGAGGTCATTGCTGATGCGGTGACATGGGTGACAGACCACTATCGCCGAGAACTGTTCATCGGCCTGTCTACTGTGATTGCTATTCAGGGCAATAAGGTTTTTCCCGCGCTTGGCGATCTGTATCTCGGCAGGACGGGCTATAAATCACAGCAGACAGGGCAACGTGCCGATCCAAATCGTCCTAACAATCTGTGGGAACCTGTCGATGAGCAGCACGATCATGGGGCACACGGAGCATTTGACAGCAGAGCGACGAGTTGGAGTTGGCAACTGTGGGCAGATACTCACGTTGGTCTTCTTGCCCTGATAGGTGCTGGCATTGCGAGTCTTGTAGGAGCTGCCCTTTTTTGGAGGAAGCAATGAAGCCAGAGGAACTGAGTCAACAATTAAGATTAGGGGCAGGAAAATTCTTGCCCCAGCGACGTGGCATTGTCGGTCTGGAGATGGTAGCAGTCGGCGCGATGAGCTTGATTACACTCTACCAGATGGGCATTATCAAACATTTGCCAGAGCCACCGTTCCGAGGGCTAGATGCTGACAGGGTGGATGCTTCGGCTGAGGCATATTCGCGTTTCTCGACTCCTGACGGTATTCTTGGCATCGGAAACTATGCGATGACGATGGGACTGGCGGCAATGGGTGGGCAAAACCGCGCCCAGGAACAACCGTGGATTCCTCTCGCTTTTGCCGCGAAAGTTGCGTTTGATGTATCACAGGCAATCCGACTATTCGTCGATCAAAAGACAAAGTACCATGCATTCTGTTCCTGGTGTCTGCTTGCTGCTGGCACAACGCTTGTTACTGTCCCTCTGGTCATTCCAGAAACCTATGCCGCGCTGCGCCAGCTTATGAAGAAAATGTAGAAATTCCATGACCAGGGAACTCTTATAGCTATGAAGATAAACTCTAAGTGCTTTTACAGATAGAGAGAAGATGTTTCTTCAGGAGAGCAAGATGGGGAGTAACATTAAAGTTGGGCCACCAGTGGTTATAAGTGACAGCTTGCATGAAGAGATTGAAGTCACCAACTATACTGGCACTACGTTGCGACTTTGCAGATATCTTTGAAGTGAAATCTCACAATGTTATTGAACGCGGTCAAACCGAAACTGTCTGGCATAAGCACCACAAGACATTGCACACAGCGTACAACAATAAGGATTTTCACCGTGCGGTTTCCTATCAGATTAGCAAGTGTAGCTCTCCTGTGACGTATGCCAATGGACGTATTGTCTTTGAGATTGAACTTGAACAGAATGAGTCCTGGCAAATGGAGGCGGCTCTGCTTTTGGAACATGGACAACATAAATCTTCTTCGCAAGGGGCGGTCCCTTCTCCAAAAACGGCGATGACAAGTGACTTTGATGCACGGCAAGCTCGCTGGCAAGCACGTTGCACCAACATTGCTACTTCCAACAACGACCTGTACCGAACGTATCAACAGGCAATTCTGGACATGGGCGCACTGCGAATCTATGATATGGATGTTTCTGATGATGCGTGGGTTCCTGCTGCTGGTGTACCCTGGTTTGTAACGCTCTTCGGGCGTGATAGCCTGACCGTTTCCTACCAGAATATGTTCGTTTCACCAGATTTTGCACGTGGTGCGCTCAAACGTCTGGCAGAACACCAGGCTAAAGAACGTGATAATTGGCTTGATGCTCAACCAGGCAAAATCTTGCACGAACTGCGCTCTGGCGAATTAGCCCACTTCCATAAAATTCCTTTTTATCCCTATTATGGTACTGCGGATGCGACCATCCTGTACCTGATTGTCCTTTCTGAAACTTATCGCTGGACGGGCGATGTGAATTTGCTCAAAGAGTATCGACAGGTTGCCGAAAATTGCCTGGATTGGATTGATCACTACGGGGACCTTGACGGCGACGGCTTCCAGGAGTACAAAACCTTCTCGACGCCGGGCTTTGAGAATATGGCATGGAAGGATGCTGGCGAATCGGTCGTGTATGCTGATGGGAGCCAGGTGAAGCAGCCCAAAGGCACCTGCGAACTACAAGGCTATGTGTATGACGCGAAAGTACGTATGGCAGAAGTTTTTCAAGTATTGGGCGACAATGCACGCGCACAGGCACTACAGCAGCAAGCCAAGACGTTAAAGCAGAACTTCAATAAGACCTTTTGGATGGATGATGAGGACTGCTATGCCTTTGCTCTCGATCCCAATAAAAAACTTGCAACGGCTGTCGCCTCCAATGCCGGACAGTGTTTGTGGAGTGGGATTGCTGAGCAGGACAAGGCGGAACGTATCGCTAAGCGTTTACTGCAAGAAGACATGTTCAGTGGCTGGGGCATTCGTACACTATCAAGCAAGAATCCCGCCTATAACCCCTACTCGTATCAGCGTGGTGCCGTTTGGCCGCATGACAACGGCATCATTGCCGCGGGCTTCAAACGTTATGGGCTGGCAAAAGAAGCGAACGAGGTCATTCGCGCCGTGTTTGATGCCATTGATCGTTTTGAGACAGATCGACCGCCAGAGGTTTTTGCAGGTCTCAAGCGGAACGGAAACATGGATTTTCCGGCCCTCTATCCCGCTGGCGCAAATATTCCTCAAGCATGGGCCACAGGTAGCACGTTTATGATGGTGCAAACCATGCTTGGAATAAGGGCCGATGCCCCCCACAAACGACTTTTTGTCAACCCTACACTTCCTAAATGGTTGTCTGAGATCACGCTAGAACGTATGCGGATTGGCCCCTGCGTCATAACCCTCCATTTCTGGCGTGAGGGCGAGGACTCGCGTTGGGAGGTACGTGAGGTAAAAACTGATACAGGTACAGCCCAAACAGATCAGATACAAGTTGTGCAGGAGGGAAGTGAATAGATGTAGGTATTACCATTGCCGCTGGTGTCCATCCACATGGACGAGATCGATACCCGTCGCACTTACAGTCTGGAACATGTAACGCTGATCTTCCAGCGATCAGATTAACTGCCAGACACCACCTGCAATCACAATACCATGACTCCAAGCTTCAAGGGCGAAAGCGGCACGACGACTCACTGATAAATGATACGCTGGGGAGGAAAGGGTGAACTCATAGCATTCACAAGCCACTTCCCCACGATCACAGACGAGCGTTAAGCTGTTTATTCTATTATATAGATCGTCTTCGGTATAAAGACCGAGGACGATATCTCTACCAAATTCAAGAGAGGCATCGTTGCTGTCTCCATCCTGGCGGACTGTAGCGTTAAAAATGATTTTATGGTGCTGTCCGTTCATGTTGGCTACCTCACGTAAAAAACAAGAAGCATATCACAATGTTTCTAATATTCTACGATAAGAGGACGAGGAAATGCTACCCGCTTGGAAACGTTTAAGGCTTCTTCGTTTTATTCGCCTCGGCAATTAATGTATTGAGCGAGTTAACAAAGCTGGGGCCGGTTGATCGCAATTCAGTGAGTGTATTGCGTGAAAGATGATGTAACATCTCTTCCCCCTGGGGCGTTAGATTGACGAGGACACGACGCTGATCTTCATCGTCGCGGTGGCGTTCAACAAGCCCTCTCTTCACAAGCCGATCAATCAATTCAACGGTACTATGATGCCTGAGCTGGAGGCGTTCCGCAAGTTCGCCCACGGTTGCAGTCTTGTCCTCGGGCAAGCCTTTTATCGCAAGCAGCAACTGATGCTGCTGTGGTTCAAGATTGGCTGTGTAAGCTGCTTCTTCACTGAAGTGGAGAAAGCGGCGAATCTGATAGCGAAACTCTGCTAATGCTTGATAATCAGATGTCGAAATTTTATCCTCCCCCATAGTTCTTCTCCCATCGTTTTGTTCGCGTTGATAGATGACACGTCGCATATGCAACGCACCATCTATCAGCATCTTTCCCTAAGCTCCACTATGAATCATAGCATAGCACTGTAGCAAAATCAATCGAAAGTATTTCTTTATGCTAATAGGGAAGATGGTTATGCATCCATAGACCGCTTTGGGAAGCAGCCAGAGAGATGCATACGTCGAGCAGTTTTCTTTTGAACCGCTCAACCCATTTTGTATCTTTAGTATACTGATGAGCAAGAGTTATACGGTATATCCCTTGTTCGGTATAATCGTTGCGTAGTTTACACAACTGTTCTATTTCTAATGCTGTGAAGCCCGCCTTACGTAACATATCGCATCCTGCTGTATAATCCATACGCTCCATAACGTACTCCTTCTGGATTGGTGCCGTCTTTGGCACCGCTGACTCCTTTATCATTCATCACTTACTCACTTGACTCGTGCTACGGGTTCGGCGCGGCAAGAGCAAACGCATACGTAGAACACGCTCTCTTTGACGCTCTTCCTCTAAATTGCGCGTTCGTGCGACGGAAGTGGTTTCTCTTCGAGATTGTACAGGGAATGAAGGATACCAATTAGGTATAGAGCGTGATTTTGGAAGGGATACAGGACTATGTGTGCTGTATCCCTTCCATTACGTCGTCGAACCAGCCCGCGCCAAACTTCCAGGTGCCATAGAGAATGAGCGCGGCCTCGCCCGTTGGTGAGAAGTTGCCGTGATGAGTGAAAATGCTCTCTTTGAGACTCGCGGCTGTGACGCGTAGTACACGTAACGTTTTGACCTCGTTGTCCTCCGATTTGCGCTTCGACACTGTGGCGAGCGGAATATTCAGGCGTGTGACAAAGCACAATTCTGGGTGCGGTAAGAGCGTATCGTAGACCATGCCGAGGCAATATTGTTCGCGAATATCCTCTGTTCGTATTCCTGTCTCTTCGCGCATTTCACGGTTCATGGCCGCGAATGGGTCTGGTGCATGCTCTTTGTCATCAGTGCCGCGCTCCATGAAACCGCCGATGACGTGAAAACGCCCATCATGTCCATCGGTTCCCCGTCGCTGCTCTAATAATATATAGCCATCGAGTGTCTCGATGACCGAACACACCGACAATGGATTACTTATCCCGTCACGCGTCAACTGTTGTACAAATTCAGGAGTACGGGTAGCGACATACTCTTTATAGCCAGTATTGCCAAGCATGATGTGCAGTGTGGAGTCGCGTGCTACTTGCATTTCTACCAGTCGGAACAGATTGCCATCGAAGAGCAGGAAGTTGTGTTCCTGTGCCTGCACCAACTTTTCGCCCCAGATACGTTCCATCTCGACCTGCATAGCGGGAGTTAGCACCATATGACGTGCCGCGTTGTAGTCGATGACAAGTTGTTCCGGTGTATAGCGACCACGCACTACAAACTCAAATTCAAGCATGCTGTTATTCCCATTCGATGGTGGCAGGTGGCTTGGAGGTAATGTCATAGACGACACGATTGACTCCAGGCACCTCGTTGACGATGCGATTGGCTATTCGTCCCAACAGGTCAGGCGAGAGACGTGCCCAATCAGCCGTCATAAAATCGCCTGTGGTCACGGCACGTACCGCAACGACGTTAGTATAGGTGCGGTAATCACCCATGACGCCAACGCTTTGTAGTGGTGTCAGGACCGCGAAGGCTTGTCCCAGATCGCGATAGATGCCCGCGCGTCGTATCTCGTCGATGACGATGGCATCAGCCGCACGCAATGTTGCCAGCCTTGTTTCGTCAACGGCACCAATAACACGAATTGCAAGCCCTGGACCGGGGAAAGGATGACGCCAGACCCATTCATCGGGTAAGCCAAGTGCCAGTCCGATTTCACGTACCTCGTCCTTGAAGAGGACGCGCAGTGGCTCGACCAGTTGCAATGACATCTCTTCTGGCAAACCGCCAACATTGTGATGCGTCTTGATGCGTGTCGCAGTCGATGCTGTGTCGTGGCTGGTGCTTTCGATGACATCGGGGTAGAGCGTACCTTGTGCCAGAAATGTGATGAGTCCATGCTGCTCTTCCAAGTGTGCTGCCTCGGCCTCGAAGACACGGATAAACTCTTCACCGATAATGCGTCGCTTTTGTTCAGGGTCGATGACATCGGCGAGGCGTGCGAGAAAGCGTTTTTGGGCATCGACAACGACAAGTGGAATATGCATATGCATTGCGAAGGTGTCTACCACTTGTTCGCGCTCGCCTGTGCGTAAGCAGCCTGTATCGACGAAGACGCACGTAAGCTGGTCGCCAACCGCACGGTGTACCAGTAGTGCCGCAACTGCCGAATCTACTCCGCCAGAGAGTCCACAGATGACGCGTTCGTTGCCGACCTGTGTACGGATTTGCTCGACTGCCTCTTCGATAACTCTGTTTGGTGTCCATGTGCCATCACACGCACAGATGGGGTACAGGAAATTGCGGATAATATCTTTGCCCTGTGGCGTGTGTGTCACCTCTGGATGGAATTGCAGACCAACCATTCCCTGCTCATTGGCGATGGCCGCAACGGGATTGCTTTCGGTCGAGGCAAGCACATGAAACCCTTGTGGCAGGATATCAACGCTATCACCATGACTCATCCAGACAGGCAAGCGTAGTGCCTCTTCTTGTAGCGCGAGATGCTCGGTCTGAGCAGGTGAGGCGGTGATGCCTTCAAAGATACGGAATGAGGCGTCGTGTGGTGCGTGGGCTAGCACCTCGATGGTGGCGGGACCGTACTCACGCTGTTCGTGGGCAAGTTCGACATGGCCGCCCAGTTGCTTTGCCATAAGTTGCATGCCATAGCAGATGCCCATAACTGGAATACCACTTGTAAGAATGGCGGGATCGCAGGTGGGAGCACTCTCATCGTAGACGCTGGCTGGTCCCCCCGAAAGAATAAAGCCTTTAATATCAAGGTGTGGCTGTTGTTGCAGCGATGCCAGCGTGGTTGTTGCTGGCAGCAGTTCACTATAGACGGAACACTCGCGCACACGACGGGTAATCAGCCGACTATACTGCGAACCAAAATCGAGAACAATGATCGCCTGTCGGCGTTCCTGGGGGTGCATAAGCGTCCTTTCCTCTGTTATGTTATGGCACCATATGCGAATTTGTAGGAAACCGCAAGGTTTCCTACAAATTCGCATATGGTGCTATTCTAACTACACACGCGGACCGCCCGCGACGTAGATGATTTGACCATTGACGAAACCTGCCTCCTCTGACGCAAGGAAAGTGATGACATTGGCAACATCGCGTGGTTGCCCGACGCGCCCCACGGGAATCATCTTCGCCCCTGCCTCTATCTGCGCCTGTGGGTCAAGTCCTTGACGCCGCGCGGTAGCACGGGTCATCTCGGTATCAATAAAGCCAGGGGCGACGGCATTGGCGGTGATGCCGTAGCGACCCAGTTCAATCGCGAGTGTACGTGTCAGGCCCTGTAGACCAGCCTTCGCCGTCGAGTAGTTTGCCTGTCCACGATTACCCAGTGCGGATGTCGAGGAGAGCGAGACGATACGGCCATAGTTCTGCTTCACCATCTGGGCCTGTGCCGCACGGCTACACAGGAACGCACCTTTGAGATGCACATTCATCACTGTGTCCCAATCGTCATCGGACATCTTAAATAAGAGATTGTCGCGCAAGACCCCAGCGTTATTGACAAGGATATCGAGGCGTCCAAAGTAGCTCACCGTCTGGTCCATCGCCGCCTGCACCATCGCGCTGTCGGCAACATTGCATGGCACCACCAGCCCCTCGGAGCCGACACGCTCTAACTCTGCTGCGACTTGCTTACAACCTGCTTCGTCGATATCGGCGAGGGCGACACGCGCCCCCTCTTCTGCCATGCGTAGGGCAGTTGCGGCACCAATGCCACGGCCTGCGCCCGTCACAAACGCTACTCGTCCATCGAGTCGTCCCATAATGAATCGCTCTCCTAATTGTTTCTCTGTAGGGGCATGATTTATCGCGCCCTCGCACATTGCTTCGCTCTTGTGAGGGCGTGATAAATCATGCCCCTACAATATGTACCAAATTTCTCTTAGTATATCACAACTCTTGACAAACACAGCCAAAAACCCTAAAATATAAATAGAAATTTATGAAATAAAAGTTTATGCAAAAAGATTATCATAGGTGACGAGAGGGGCGTTCATCATGGATGATTGGCGTGAGCTCAAACTCATGACGAAGGCATTGGCGGACGTGGCACGTCTGACGATTGTGTATCATCTGGCGCGGCAGGGTGAAACGACGGTAACGGCTCTCACCGACCTGTTACACCTGAGTCAGCCGCTCGTCTCCTGGCATCTACGCAAGATGCGACGCGCTGGACTCGTCTCCATGCGACGCGTCGGTCGCCAGGTCTATTGTTCTCTCGACCACCAGAAATATCAACTTTGTCTACAACGTCTGAACACGCTCGTCGATCCGACACTGCACATGGACGCACCTCCTACGGGCGAGGCACTTATCGAGACCGATCTGCAGGTAGAAGGGTGAAGGGGAAGGGTCGCGGTACAACAATGCCTTAACATTCCTCTCCCTTGCTTGATAATTGTTGTAGAAATCTCACATGAGCGCAACAAGTGTCCAGGTAGAGATGCTTCACTTTGTTCAGCATCTCTACCTGGACACTTGTTAACCACGAGGTACACTCTAAAGAGCCTAATTAAGCTAGATCATCTTTATTGTTAGGAGTTGTAGCTCGTTCCTCTAGGAACTTATTATAATCTACCTGCTTAATACGATAATCGCGCCCAACTCTGTAAGCCCGTAGTTTTTTCTGTCTTATCCAAGCGCGTACTGTATCAATGGTAACTTCTAACTCCTTAGCTATATCTTCCACTGATAACCACTCTGTACTCATTTATTTACCTCATGCATCACGAAAATCAAAGTGTTTTTACACTTTCACTGGATTATAGAGTATATTTCCTTAGCAGTCAATTGACTTCATTCAAACACAATATAGCAATGTCTTTTTCATCATTACCATTCTAAACCTTGCATTTATCATCATACATCATGTATAATGGTTAAAGCAGCACAGTACAATGTATGCAAACGGAGAAAGGAGTTAAAAAGCTAGCATCATGTAGAAGATGGTGCTAGCCAAACAGGACCGACGTCAACCCATTTAGTACAGTCAACACGGCCCCATGTGATTGTATCATCATGGAACGCCGACGAGTCAAGCAAGAAAGGCTCAACCATGAGTCAGTTACACCAGAAGATAGGCACTACCACTATCGTTGTTGCTGATGATGAATATGCCAGTGGGTATCAAGTAGGATACCTCAAGTACAAACTTGATGACCGTCAAAAGACGCTCAGCGACATGGACATTTATGCCGTCATCGTTGGAGTCATCACCAGTTTTCGTCACTCTGGACGGTACCATGCAGGGTATGTTACCGGATGGATAGCCGCGCTCTTAGAAGAGGGGAAAAAGTTCTCAGCTATCGTCCCCGCTCTTGTTGAAGCTTCCACGGAAGAGGTGAACGCATGAGTCGATGGACAACAATCCGCAAGCGTCCGAGTGCCGCCGAGCAACGAGTAGCAGCACACGAGAAAGCCTTAGAGCAGTGTGCGAAGGGACAGCATACCGACACCCCCACCTTTCGACCAGGAGAAACTGTGTGTCTCACCTGTGGGATGGTGGTCTATTGCCCTTCCTGTTTACAGGAGAGCACGTTACAGGTTCCACAGGTTCATGCGTACCCTGTTCTCTGTTCCACGCACCAGAACGCAGAGGTGAAGGCATGAGAGAACAACGAGTCATCGACCCAACACAAGCCACCCGACGCGCCGACAGTACCGACTTCAACGCAGCTTCGCCTCACCGGGCAGGACACTCGACAGGCATCCATCCCGAAGACCGCCCACGCGTGACGGATGAGCAGCGGCTCAGACAAGCCCACTATCGGTACGACGACGGAACAGGAGACGAGGTATACGACACACGCATCCCGACCAGTGTAAGACGGTATCAGATGCCAGTGACGCAAGCACCACGAACCGTCGTGCGCTACCATCGCCAACAGGTTCCACCGCGCCGCAGTCGCACCCAGGACTACGCACCCCCTGTCCAGCCGCAGACGCACACACGCCCCACCGAGGCGAAGGCAAAACCCGCCCAAGCACACCGCCGAGAGTGGCACCCACTTGTTTACGTCGGCCTCACTATCTTGGTAGGATTGATGGTATTTGTTGGCGTCTCGCTTGCACTCAACTGGTGGCATGGCTATCAAGACGACCTCCATTATGGACGACCCCGTACTGCTCAGTATGATGTGCGCGTCGGACACCACGACGTCCACACACCAAGCCACTTTCTCGCGATCAATCTCAATAAGCAGGTCGAGATTATCGAGTTGCCAGGGGGAGACGCGACCAAGTCGCGTGTGTACATTGGTCCAACGCTTGTTGGAGATGGGCAAGACTTGACCCCTGTTACGCTCGAATTTCGCGATGTGAACGGAGATGGCAAGCCCGACATGATTGTGCATATCGAGGACAGCAAGATCGTGTTCCTCAACGACAACGGGCAGTTTCGACTCGCCAAGCCAAGCGACACTATCACGTTGTAGTGTGTTGTACTACCAGGGGGATAGCGCTATCCCCCACTTCTTGCAGAAGGAAAGCCATGAACGAAGAGAACTTCCAGCACCATATCGACACGATCCTTGCCCATCTGGACGAGCAGGACGCACGTGAAGCAGGACAGCGACATCCTACCACAGACGAACAAGAGGCACCCTATCAACAGCAACACCCTCGCACCATTATCGATGTGTATGTGATTGAACGGGAAGAAGAGGAAACGCCAATCGTCGAAAGTACGCTCGGACCAGCACCCCAAGAGAGCCAGGATGACAACGAGCCAGAGACACTGATACCACCACCAGTCGCACCACACAGAACGTGCCCCCGTTGGTGGATGCTTGTCTGTATTACGCTGTGTGTCCTTCTCATTGGTCTAGGTGCGAGTCTGTACCTGGTGCAATTCTTCGCACCATCGGCAACCATTACCCTTGTGACCGCATCGCAACCCCTTACCACCACCACCTCCCTACAGGTCATCACCAACGGAGCCGCCGACCCAACCAAGAACCAGGTGCCAGGACGAGTCTTACCGGCTATCACCATGAGCCAACAGCAGACCGTTCCCACCACAGGAACAACACGACAGGACGCGACCTCAGCACACGGTTTTATCACCTTCTACAACGCCGCCCCCTACATGCAGACGGTAAAAGCGGGAACGATGCTCACAGGAGCAGATGGAATACAAGTCATCACCGACCAAGATGCCGCGATCCCCGCCGCTGTCATGCCCACAGAGGGACAAACAACGATTGTCGGCCATGCTGCAACGACAGGACCACAGGGCAATATTCGGGCAGGAGATGTCTACGGGCAGTGTTGCCGCCTCAATGTGTTTGTGGCAAACGGCATGTTTCATGGTGGACAGGACGCCCAAACCTATCAGACCGTCACACCACAGGATATCAACAGCGTGGTCAGCAGCGTCAAAACAAGCCTAGACCAGAGCATCCAGACAGCCCTCAAGACGCAGGTCCAGCCGACTGAAACCATTGTCACTCCACTTGCTTGTACACAAAAAGTGACACCAGACCACTCCGTAGGAGAAGCTGCTGCACAGGTGAGCGTCACGGTTGATGAGACGTGCCAAGGTCTCATGTACACCACTCAGGAGATGACCACTCTCACCACACAACGTGCGACTCAGGATGCGATGCAACGGTTTGGAACAGGGTATACCACTACAGGAGTCCAGACCAGCAGCATCACGGTTCGCCCGAACCAACATGACAACGTAGAGCTACAGGTAATAAGCAGTAGTATGTGGTCGTCTCGGTTCGATGCCGCGCAACAACAGGCCATCAAAGCGATGATAGCAGGGATGAGCAAAGACAAAGCTATCACGACCTTGTTGCACCTTAGTAACGTTCAAAGTGTCTCACTCACCCTGACGCATGGCACGACTCTTCCCACGGATATCCAACAGATTCATCTGCTCTTCCTACAAGTGCAGTAGGAACAACGCATGAGAGAAGGAGAAAGACGACATGACACACGTTCAGCAACCACATCTGATTTCGATTGGCAACAAGTCTGTGCTGGTGGAAGACGAGAACTTTGCACATGCCTATGATGTGGGGTACGAGACCTATTATCGCTATCATCGTGACGACGATGTGATCGACTCGGCTATCCTGTTGTTTCAGTTGAGAAACGGGTGGAACGATGCATGCTCGGAGATGGAGACGACGAGCTACATCATGGGCTGGCTCGCTGCGTTTTATGAACAGGAGGAGGGGCAACTTGCCCTCTGTGTCTCTGTGACACAACAACGTGAGGGGGCGGCATGAACACCGTCAGAATTTATCAACTCAAGAACCTCTCACAGACACAAGTGCAACGCTTGCGTGATGCTCAGATGGAAGCGGCGCAGGTCTGGAACCTGTGTATGCACATGCACAAAGATGCTCGTTTACAACACACGTCATGGCCTGGACGTAATGCATTACAGAAGGCAACCAAAGGCCGTTTCGCGCTGCACAGTCAATCGGTGCAGATGGTCGTGCATGCCTTCCTTGCCAACGTGGATACCACACAGCAACTTCGGCAAACCCATCCACAGATGCGAATGCGCTATCCCTACAAGGACAAGCGGTTCTATCCGGTGCTGTGGCCTGAACAAGCCGTCTCACGAGAACAGGGGCGCGTCGTGCTTCCTATGGGCAAAGGACGCAGGTCGCTGGTCTTGCCTTTAGACTTGCCAGGGAATAGTGGAGCGTGTACACTTGTTTGGAATAATGGATACGAGTTGCATGTGTGCGTCGAGATAGAACAGACCGAGCATGCGCCTGGGGACGCACACGCGACCGTCGATTTGGGAGAAATTCACCTCGCAGCAGTGACGACCAATACGGGTAAAGCCATGATTGTGACTGGACGGGGCATTCGGTCACTCAAACGACAACGCACGATGCAGGTACGCAGCATTACCAAGAAGCAGAGCAAGTGTACCAAGTATTCGCGGCGGTGGAAGAAGTTGCAGCATGCGAAAAACAAGCAGTGCCGCCGTGCCGAGCGACGGATTCGCAACCAACGGCACCAAGCAACACGCAAGGTCATTAACTTTTGTATCGAACGACAGGTTGGCACGCTCTTCATTGGCAATCCGCATGGCGTCCGCAATCAGAACAAAGGGCGGCATCACAATCAACGGATGGCGTTGTGGGAATATGGCCGTGATATCGACTACCTGACCCACAAAAGCAAGCAAGCCCACATGATGTGCTTCACTGGCTCGGAACGAGGAACAAGTAGCCAGTGTCCTGCATGTGGGCATAAGCATAAGCCAAGAAACAGGCAATGGACCTGCAAGAAGTGCAAGTTCAAAGGGCATCGAGACCTTGTTGGTTCTATCAACATGCACAAACTCGCCTTTGGTGAGCGAGTGAGATTTCCTCGTTCCTTCACGTATCTACGTCCTAGCGTGCTAGGGAAAGTAGTAGTCGGGTAGACACGCCCCAATGTTGTTTGAGTTCGTGTGCAGGTCAACCTCATGTTGCAGACATGGTTCCTTCGGGAACAGGCCATACTGTACATAGGCTTAGAAACTTCTCCCGCTTTACGGGAGGAGAGTGTCACGTCTGATTCTTAACGTAACTATAGTAGATTCTTAACCCATCTATGGTACTCTTAGAAGTAAGGACGATTATATCCCTTGAGAACTTATTCATCAGCACACAATGTAAAAAGGAGACGCATGAGAACCAGCGCAGAAATGACCAGAGTCCCTGAGAAGGCAATTGCAGGAACGGCGATGTTGAAGAAGTTACGCCAGATGACTCCCCAGCAGGCGCATGTAGCAGGGAAATTGGGCAAAGCAGATTTGCACATGCATAGCACATATAGTGATGGTGTTGGCACAATTGAACAAATTCTTGATTACGTCCAGCATAAAACCGACCTGGATGTGATCGCCCTTACCGACCATGATGTCATCGAAGGGTCGAAGAGAATACGCGATCTCTGGGAAAACGGTGATTACCGCTTCGACTTTATTGTTGGCGAAGAGGTAAGTACACAGGAAGGTCACTTGCTCGGACTCTTTATTGAGAAACTTGTGCCACAGGGCTTGAGCATGGAGCGTAGCATTGACCTTATTCATGACCAGGGTGGTCTCGCGATTATTGCACATCCGTTGCATCCTCTTTTCAAACATAGCTGCTCACGTGAGGTCATGGACCGTATCCACAACAATAAAGATGTCTGGTTCGATGGCGTCGAGACCTGGAACGCTAGCTTTTGTGGCATCTACGCCAATCAGCAAGCTATGCGTGCAAACCGTGAGGTGTACCTCTTGCCAGAAGTTGGCAACAGCGATGCCCACACGTTGAACGGTATTGGACGAGGACGCACGTGGTTCGAGGGCAAGAACGCCCAGGATGTACGTGCAAGCATCGAAGCGGGCTTGAGTGCCCCTGGTGGTCGCCTCTGGGATGTCCAGGACTACCTGTACTGGGCGAAGTATCGTGTCAGCAAAGAAGGGCGTGAGATGAGCCGCCGTCGCGCTGCTATTGCCGCCACTCTCTCGATTGTCTAAACATTTTCTGCTAAGAAACAACATGGATGCGGTGACCGCCGCATCCGTGTTGTTTCTTAATAATTTTTCTCTCTTCCGAAAAGAAACTAGTGTTCTCTATGCAAAGTATGGTACAATAGAGATATGTTTAGCAGACGTATCCAGCAATGGGGTAGGCATCTGGTCACACAATTTATTCGACCGATGGCACGCCTCGGCATTACCCCGAACATGTTAACCGGAATAGGATTACTGCTGAGTTTATTGACAGCAGCGGTTATTGCACAAGGGTTCCTGTTCATTGGTGGCTTGCTGGTACTACTAACTGGCGTTTTTGACATGTTCGATGGAGCGATGGCTCGCGTGCAACATACCGCCACTACCTTTGGTGCTTTTTTCGATTCGACGCTAGACCGCTATTCGGAGAGTATCATTTTGTTCGGGTTGCTCTGGTATACATTGCAGCGACCCACGAACTTCCGAGATATATTCTGGCCTACGTCGCATGAGCAAATTTGGATGATCTCGTTCATCTACATAGCAATTGTCGGTTCCTTGATGGTCAGCTATACTAAGGCTCGTGCCGAAGGGTTGGGGATCGAGTGCAAAATTGGCTTACTCGCTCGCCCAGAACGTGTCGTTCTTCTGGCTATTGGTCTTTTATTCGGTGCCAGTGTCTGGGTACTGGCTGCACTAGCGGTCTTCTCGAATGTGACCGCCGTAGAGCGCATTGTCGCTATCTGGCGGGCCGCTCAGAAGATGCAACACTTGCATAAAATGCATCCCGAACAAGGGCAGCTTATTGGCACACAAGCACATGAACCTCAGCATGATGTGCGTGCCGATACGCGTTCAGTGCCTCTTGTAATAGAGACGGAAGATTAAGCATATTATCGCCCGTCTCACCTGTACACACCCATGTTCCGCCGTTCAGCGGGGGTGTACAGTTCCTATGATTGATGAAAATAACGGCGTAGATAAATAAGACAAGATCGGACCAACATACAAGTAGAGCGCAGTGTAAGACGACTGCCTGAGAGAAGAGAGGGGCGGACTGGACGAGCTTTCAGGCTCAAGGTGTTTTCCGCCCGTTGACAACGCGGATCGGTATAAGAGAAACCACACCTACAAAAGGTGTGTTGTGAATGACAAATGGGTATGTGTATCTTTTCAGAATAGACATACCCTCATCTCCCGAAAACCCGTTGCGTGCCTTGAAGAAAATCAAGCGGCGAAACTTCTGTTTCTGTCTTGCTACATTCAGGATGGACAGTATACAGGGGTTTGCTCTGCATATCTTCATCTATAGAAGACGTATATTACAATGCGCTCCGGTCCGTGATGACTGAGACTGGAGATCTTAGTGACAACACAGCATACACAGTCTGAACACAATGACGCGAACAATGTCAAAAACACTGACGCCGCCGTTGTGGATCAGCAACAGACCCCCGAAACATCCGGGTCAGAGACATCATCAGAAATTCCTGGTGTGTCATCACCATCTTTAGAAGCAAACAATACACCTTCTATAGAGCAACCATCTAACGTAGAAACATCGTCTTCAGATGCGGCCGCCAGAAATATGGATAGCAGTGTATCTTTGGAGGCTCAAGCGGAATCCTCTTCTACAACACCAGAGAACACACAGACGCCAACCGAACAGAACGTTGCACCTTCCGAAAGAGTCGAGGAGGGTAGCAACGAAGAGGTTGTTTCTGAAGAAGTCGATGCGGTAGCCGACCCTGTTTTTATAGAAGAGAGCGCAGAAGTCGTTGCCGAAGTGACACCAGCGGTAGAGCCAAACGAAGAGTTTCATCCATTCACCTCCTTTATCGAAGAATTCCGTCAGGCACAAGCTCAGGCCGAAGCTCAGGCCGAGGCACACTTGAATGCAACGCTACAAGAGTCGCAGGCGCAGACGCTCGCTGAGTTTGCCTTGCCAGAAAGCAACACACCGATGGTAGATGAGCCTGTGACTGTACAAGATGTACTGCCCCCCGTAGACTTCGGCGAAGGATCAGCATTTGTTCCCACCAGTGATGGTGCTACAACGGTCAATGTTGCAGATGTAACTGTGCAGACACCAGCCGAGGCTGTAAACACCGAGGAGAACCAGCGTGTGGCAGCCGTCGCGGAAACGAATCATGAAGGAGAGAATACAGCAACGTCTGAAACACAACGTCCAGAACGTCCAGTATCCCCTCTGCTCCGACCCGCGCAACGCCGCTTTCAGCGTCACGGTACGACACGGCATCGTGAAGAGCCTGTGTCGCAACCAACAACAATGAATGAAGCGACAATGGGCACACAGGAGGCTTCGGCAACTCCTGCCCCTGAGCAACCAAACGAGACAGCCAAGCCGCCACGTCGTTATCGCTTTGATCGTCGTTCAGCAGCGCAGACATCACCAGCAAGCAAGACTGGTCAAGCTGCTCCCACTCAAGTTACCTCTGCACCATCGAACAATGGTGCAGTCTTGACGCCTCCACCAGCAACGCAACCAACACCAACGTTTGCTCATGCGGAAGAGAGCAAGGTTACAGCATCGGAACCCAGGTCTTCTACCACAAGTGTTCCAACTACGAGTACGGTAGAAACTCCAACGCCAGAGCCACAGAATGTGGGGGTGGTAAGTACGGAAAGTAACAACGTTACAGCACCGATAGAGCATGGACGGCGGCGGCAGAGTGGAGATCGCCATCGTGAAAAAGAGCAGACGGTAACGCCTCCTGTCACTGCACCAGCATCGGTATCCGATATAGCTACCGCTCTCGTCGAAGAGAGCAAGGCAACACCAGAAGACGTGGCACCAGAAGATATGCCACCGTTGGAGTATGCGGAACTGCAAAAGGCCAATTCACGGCGGCGGCGGCGTCACCGCACGAACGGCAATGGCACTACGGCACCAAAAGAGATAGCGGCTGCAAATGGTGTGCAACCAGAGACGCAGGTTGTACCACCAACTCAGGCAGCAACGCCGCCCACACCTATGCATCCTGCAGCCAACACAGAAGAGACGGCAGCAACGAATCCATACACGATTGTTTCTGGCTATACCGTTGGGCAGATGAATCAGGGTAATGAGGCTCATGGACCATTTATGGGACCAGAGCCATCACCAGCACGTGGCAGCGTCAATACTACACGTGATGGTCGTACTGTGCGCGTCGAGTCGCAACCGTTACGAACATCATATCCGACAACAACCGGTACGGGTGTGGGAGCGCAGGGAATTGCTCCGTCTTCGATGAATCATTTTGCGAACATGGTGTCGCAAGCTATTCAAACGCAGACAGATCGTATGGTGACGGAACTACGACGCGCGAACCAGGCACCAACCAATGTCTCGGTTTCGCTACCACCATTTCCATCGACGGAACGGGTCGGCGTGTTTGTGGACGTTGCGAACTTGCTCTACTCGGCGCGTACCCAGCGTATCGCCATTGACTTCGGCAAACTGCTCGACTTCTTACGTGGCAACCGTCGTCTAGTACGCGCACATGCGTATTGTCCGACCAGTCCACAACCTGGCGATGAGCAGATGTTCCTGACAGCGGTCAAGGGACTTGGCTATCGTATCACGACGAAGAACTACAAGACCTTTGCCAGTGGTGCGAAAAAGGCTGATCTTGACCTCGACCTGTGTATGGATGTGGTACGTCTTGTTGACGGCGGTGCGGTCGATTGTATCGTGCTTGTCAGTGGCGATAGCGACTTCATGCCTATGCTCGACTACTGTTCCGATCACGGCGTGCGCGTCGAAGTGGCGGCCTTTGACGAGGCTATGTCTGCGACCTTGCGTCAGAGCTGTGATTTGTTCGTAAACCTCTCCATGCTTGAAGAGATTCGAGCATAATTGTTGTACAGCAACAGCATGATGGACTGTGTGCATCGCACACAGTCCATCATGCTGTTGCTGTGAGATTTGCTCATCATTTGGCGTATGTCTCAATAGAAAGGTATTTCACTCCAACTTGCCGGAGTGAAGTTATGTCTAAAACATGCATCAGCATCGTAGAGGAACAGTCTCACTTGTCAGCAAGCTATTTACGGGTGGAGACATGCCGCTACGGTGCATTTCTATAGCAGGATGATGCATATTTGTGCTTTACCTGTTTGTTCTCTTCTGATGAAAGAAGAAAGGATGTATCTCATGCGTAGTCTTGCGAAAGTCATGTCACTCCTCGCACTATTTTCGCTTCTTCTCGTAGCTTGTGGTAGCACCAGTAATGGCCCCACAACGGGCAGTGGTGGTACCTCAACGCCAAAATCGACGTTGAAGGTGGCTCTTGTCACAGATATCGGTGGTTTGAACGACAACGGCTTCAACCATCTCGCCTATACTGGCTACAAAAAGGCCGAGGCGCAGTATGGTTTCAAAGAGAGGATTATTCAGACCGTCTCACAGAACGATTATGTGACAAACTTGACGCAGGCTGCTCAGGTTGCCGACCTTGTGTTAGCGGTCGGTTTTTTAATGCAGCAGCCGCTTGATAGCGTCGCGAAACGGTACCCCAGCAAGAAGTTTGGCATTATTGATGGTTGTGCCACTGATGCGAAAGGCAATTGCGACCCCCTACCAAACGTTGCTCCGCTCTTCTTCAAGGAGCAAGAGGCAGGTTGTCTCGTTGGTGCTATCGCGGGACAGATGGAGATGGATGGTAAAGCGAAAATCTCGAAACTACTGGGTGCCAATACTATTCTTGCCGTTGGTGGACTCGACATTCCACCTGTTGACCACTACATCGCGGGCTACAAGTATTGTGCCCAAAAGGTAGATGCATCCGTTAAGGTGCTGGTAAATTTCTCACAAAGCTTTACCGATACCGCTAAATGTAAAGACATTGCCAATAGTCGCATCAACAGCGATAAAGCGGATATCATCTTCCAGGTTGCCGGTGGCTGTGGTGTTGGTTCACTCGACGCCGCGAACTCGAAGGGCGTTTATGGTATCGGCGTTGATGCCGACCAGGGATCGCTCTACCCAAGTGTCGTAACGAGTGCGCTCAAACGTGTCGATACCGCCGTTTATGACACCGTCAAGACAACGGAAGATGGAGCCTTTTCAAACAACCCACCTGCGTTCGACCTAGCACATGATGGTGTTGGCTATGCTACTATCGCCACTAGCTTGCCCTCCGATCTCAAGGCAAAAGCCGACGATTTCGCGAATCAGATCAAGTCTGGCAGTATCACCGTGCCTGCCAAGATTTCGTAAATTATAGAGAGAATTGTCAGGCAATAACCGCATCAATCGCGATTGGTGCGGTTATTGCCTGGCAATTCTCTCTATAACAAGCCTAATGCTTCACTCACTTTGTTACATACATCGCATCAATTTTTTCATAACGCTACAACGCAGATGCAGAACTTCTTGTAAATCGGTAAACTCCTGTGGGCAACGATGTACAATTTCATTGGGCGTGAGGCCACAATGAAAGAGCAGATAGGCTATACGCTGCTCACGTGCGTTTGCTAATATATGTTCAATAGCATGCCACGTTTTCTGTGCTTCGTGACATTCTGTAAGTGTTTCCTTTTGTTCGTCGCTGCTTGTCAGGAGATGTGCGACGGGTGTAGCATACGAACTTTTTCCGACCTGATGGGTGGCACCAAATGACATAGCGAGACTCCTTCCAAGAGAAAAAGGTATAAATCACTCCTTGTTTCATATAAGTATAAGTCTACGCCTTTAGCCAGGGAATTGCATCGTTAATACTGGGTATTTCTTAGAAGCATAAGAAAGATTAGGTTATAGTTAGAATCAACTATATAGCCTTCGCTTGTCTTTTTTTCTTTCTCTTTGTACTTGTACGGACCGGACGTTTCACAACGGGCGGTTCGTACTCTTTATATACACGCTTACCAATTCTCCAGCCGCCGTAGCCACCAACAATAGCACCCACGACGATTACAGGAACAGTTGCAAAGCTGAGTGCGCCGCCATTGGAGAGCAAGATAGAGAGACCGAGAATAAGTAGGGTGGTGAGAAAGAGTCCAACAATAGTACCGAGGCAACAGCCCAGTGGACCACCATTCGCCTCGCCCTGTGCCTCTGGTGGTAGTGATGTCTCGGCAGTAACTGGTGCCGTGGAGGCAGGAAGCGTGGGTTGCCCTTCTATAACTGGCAATGCAACCTCTTCTCCAACAACAGGTTGCCCTGCAATGCTTGTTTCGTCTGATAGAGGGGTGGGTGTCTCCTGTGAAGGGAATAGTAAATTGTCGTCAGGTTGGTCTGGAAACATGATGTATACGCTCTCTTTGTTTTAGAATGTTCCGAACTGGCGGTCTCCGGCATCACCTAATCCTGGCACGATATAGCCGACATCATTCAGACGCTCGTCAAGGGCGGCGATATACATGTCGATGTCGGGGTGTTCCTGCGACAACTTGAGTACGCCATAGGGTGCGGCGATGATGCCAATATACGAGATACGCGGTATCTTGCGCTGCTTGAGGATATTGATGGCATCAATTGCGGAGCCGCCCGTTGCCAGCATGGGATCAACGGCATAGCAGACTTGCAGGTCAACCTTGTGCGGTAAGCGATTATAATACTCCTCTGCTCGCAATGTGCGTTCGTCGCGCCGCAAGCCAAGATGCCAGATTTGCGCGTCAGGGATAACCTCACGAAAGCCCTCTGCAAGACCGAGACCGGCGCGTAAAATTGGCGTAATGCCGATGCCACCTGCAAGGCATTGACCCTCGGTTGGCATCAGAGGCGTTTCGATCTCACACGTTTCGAGTGCGAGCGTCGAGGTGGCTTCATAGGCCAGGAGCGCGCCAATCTCTTTGACGAGGCGATAAAAATCTGGTGGCTGCGTATTCTTGTCGCGTAGTGATGTGACCTTGTGCGCCATCACAGGGTGCGTCGATATGTGGACGCGTGGCAATGCGCGTGCCTCGTCGCGCGTCGGCTGTGCCACATGGAGCATTGGTTTGTTGCTGGGCATGATGTGGATTGTCTCTCTTTCGTTTAAGCTCTCAAGAAGAGATTGTACCAGAGTTGGGACGATGGTGCCACTGGTATAAAATTATATTGCACCTATCTGATGACTTCACAACCGAAGTCAATTTCTCTAAAAATATGTTGTATACTATTGCGAAGAGTTAAAAAGGAGCAAAGAAGTCAGTGCCTGTTTTACAATCTATGCCCCCTATAATAATTGACACATCTGTATTAGTTGAATTTGGCAAAATGTGGTACAGCAATGGGCAATCCCTCAGTAGAACTCCTCCTCGTCTGGAGATTTAGGCAAACTATTTGATAACGCGGTGGGTCAAGCATTGGCAGTAATGCTTGGTGATATTCCTGTGCTTAGAATTACTGATTATAATACGCTGATTCCATCACAGCCTAATTGTGTTGAAGTTGATGCTAAGATGCATAATATACTTATGCTTAAAATTTAATTACAATCAATTTTTTAAGGAAATCTTCCCCTATGAAAATTGCAGCAACACAGCAAAAGCTTCGAGGGGGATATTATACCCCAAAACCTATTGCTAACTTTCTTGCACAGTGAGCAATACAATCTCCAAACGCAAAAATCTTAGAACCTAGTTGTGGAGATGGTATTCTTATAGAAGCTGCTATTAGTGCGCTTATCGAACTTGGTGCTGATAAAGCTACAACTGCAGAACTCGTTCGCGGCGTTGAATTTGATCAGCAAGAGGCTTTGAAAGCTTCGGCAAGAGTACACACTATAACTGATTCAGTAAGGCGAGTAATATACAACGATGACTTTTTCTCCTACTGCCAAGAACATCTATCTGATAAATACCTCTTTGATGCTGTGATTGGAAACCCTCCTTTTATTCGTTATCAAAATTTTCCTGAAGAACAGCGGCGCATAGCTTTTAGCCTTATGGTACGAGGAGGACTGCATCCTAATCGGCTCACTAACTCATGGGTTCCATTTCTCGTAGCATCAACCTTTTTGCTTAACAATCATGGTCGTATAGCAATGGTTATTCTAGCAGAATTGCTCCAGGTTAATTATGCAGCAGAGCTAAGACTATTTCTCAGCCAATATTATAGTCGCCTTACTCTTATCACATTCAAAAAGCTTGTGTTTGAGGATATACAACAAGAGGTTGTACTTCTGCTCGGAGAAAAAAACGGAGATGAGCATACAGGCATTCGGACTATTGAACTCGAAGGAATGGAAGAACTGTCTTCATTTGACCACAACATCATATTGAATAGTAAGCTAAAAGAGATGGATCATTCGTCAGAAAAATGGACAAGATATTTTCTTGAAGACGAGGAGCTTGAACTTCTTCGTAAATTACAAGGAGATATCAAAATTAGTAAAATAGCTACTCCACGCGACCCTTCGAGTTAAGGTATGTTATACTTTCCTCATGATAATTGGAGCTTGCGAAATAACACTCCACCTGCCCGAATGTCACTCTCTAAAAGACAAGCGGCAGGTGATTAAATCGGTGATGGCACGTGTACGCAACCAGTTCGAGGTGGCGATTGCCGAGGTGGACGACCAGGACCTTTGGCAGAGCGCGAAAATTGGCGTAAGCTGTGTCAGTAATAGCAAACAGCATGCTAGCGAGATACTTGGGCATGTGCAACGTTATATAGAAGAGACACGTCCAGACGTGGTAATCTCGAATGTTGATATTGATATCATAAGTTGGTAAAAAATATGTCATTGAAAATAAATACTATGCCTCAATTGCCCGAATCTATGTCCCTATTAGGAGTGCGTGTTGACCGGGTGACGCAGCAGCAAGCGGTAGAGCGGATCGACCAGCTTGTGACGCGCCATCGTGAAAGTGCTGTACCTCTTCCCTGCCAGCAGGTGGTGACGGTCAACACCGAGTTCGTGATAATGGCGCAGCACGATACCGTCTTCCGCAATGTTATCAACCATGCCGCCCTCGTCGTCGCAGACGGTATCGGTATCGTGTGGGCGACGCGCTACGTGGGCAAGCCGACGCCCGAACGCGTTACGGGGACCGACACGCTCGTTGAACTTGCCAGATACAGCGCGAACAAAGGTTATCGCCTCTACCTGCTTGGTGCCGCTCCAGGTGTAGCGGAAGAAGCGGCGGCACGTCTACAGCAGCTTGCCCCAGGTGTGCAGATTGCTGGCACCTATGCTGGCTCACCTGCACCTGCCGAGGAGGATGCGCTTATCAAGCGTGTACGCGTTGCCCATGCGGATATCCTTTGTGTTGCCTATGGTGCGCCCATGCAAGAATTGTGGATTGCACGCAATCTTGCACGCCTGCCCGTTGCAGTGGCAATGGGTGTTGGGGGTGCCTATGATTTTCTATCGGGTCGCCAGCAGCGTGCGCCATTCCAGATGCAGAAGATGGGTCTGGAATGGCTTTATCGGCTCTATCGCGAACCCTGGCGCCTACGCCGCATGCTGGCAATACCACGCTTCATGCTCAAGGTTGCGCTCAGGGGACGAAAGGGGCAAGGCTTCCTATGATACAGGATGAGATACAGCAGGGCGCGATACAGCAGGCCCGTACTGTGAGTGCGGCACGATTGCATACTTTGATCGAGGGTTTCAAAGGGAAACGCGTGCTGGTCATCGGCGATATGGTTGCCGATCAATATTTGATTGGACGCCCGACACGTATTTCGCGTGAGGCACCCGTTCTCATTCTTGAGCTAGACGAGGAGCGTACAATTCCAGGTGGTGCCACCAATGTCGCGGTAAACGTGCGCTCATTAGCGGCTGAAGTGTTTCTTGCAGGCGTTATAGGCAATGATGCGCCAGGGGAAAACTTGCGTCATGCCATCGACACGTTAGGAATGCACTCTGAGGGTTTATTTACCGACACGACACGTCCAACCTCGACCAAGACACGTATCATGGCGGGTAGTTCACAGATTGTGCAGCAGCATATTGTGCGTATCGACCGCGTAGACACGTCTGAAATCGCGGAACCATGCAAGCGGCATATTCTCGACTACATCAAGGCGATGCTGCCGACAATCGACGCGGTGGTACTTTCGGATTATGAGAATGGCGTGATTAGTCCAGATATTATCGAGGCGTGTGTGCCTGTGGCACGTACATTGAATAAGGTGATTGTCGTCGATTCGCACGGCTCACTCTTCCGCTTTCAAGATGTGACTGCTTTGACGCCAAACCAGCCAGAGGCCGAGGCGACGCTCGGTATGACCATCAAGACACAAGAGGAGTTAGATGAGGCAGGTCAACGTCTTTTGCAGGGGAGTAACGCTCAGAGCGTACTGGTGACGCGTGGTAGCGAGGGCATGAGCCTGTTTGAGCAGGGCAAGGCACCTACCCATTTCCCTATCTATCCACTCTCAGGTGCCAGTGAGATCGTCGATACAAATGGGGCGGGTGATACCGTCGCGGCAACCTTCACTTTGGCACTGACGGCTGGCGCGACTATGGTTGAGGCGGCATATCTCGCAAATGCGGCGGCGGCCCTTGTTGTGCGGCGTCTCGGCGCGGCCAGCAACACAGCAGAAGAATTGATACATATATTAGAAAAATAAATACTATGAACACAAATATAACCTTACCAAAATATTATACACACGAAGAGCTTGCCACAGAGGTTTACCGTAGACAACGAGTGGGTGAGCGTGGTGTCTTTACCAATGGTTGCTTTGATTTATTGCATCTGGGGCATGTGCGCTATTTGCAAGAGGCACGTAAGCGTGGTGACTTTCTTGTGCTGGGTTTGAATAGCGATGCCAGCACACGCAAGCTCAAGGGACCAAATCGTCCTTATGTACCAGAGTTGGAACGCGCCGAAATTATGGCCGCGCTTACCTGTATTGATTATGTGACGATTTTTGACGAGCCAACGGCGGGACCATTGGTGAGCCTGCTACAACCAGCAATTTATATCAAAGGCGGCGATTATGCCAGCAACACACAGGATGGCACACCCGACTTGAGCCGTTTACCAGAGGCGAAGGTGGTGCAGGAGTATGGCGGTAGTGTGCAACTGATTCCGTATTTGCCTGGGCATTCGACAACAGCACTGATAGCGAAGATACGCGGAGAATAATCTATAATGGCAAAAGACGCTATAGACAAATCTAATATGAACAACGATATCGAACCTGTCATTATGCCATCGGACCTGACCACAAGTGAACAAACGACGATACCAGAACCGATGGTCGAGATATTACCCGAAGAGTCGCAGCCAAGCGAACGTCGCCAGATTGTGAAGTCGGCTGGCTTCGTGATGCTAGGTAATCTTGGTAGTAGTGTGTTGGGTATGGTGCGTCAAATTGTGATTACGTCGATTGGGCCACTGGTCGCCGGTCCATTTAACTCGGCACTCTTGCCAGCACAGACGTTCAACGATTTCCTGGTCAATGGTTCCGTACCGGGGGCACTGATTCCCACGTTTACAGATTATGCTGCACCAGAGAAACGGAATGAACTGCGGCGTCTGGTCTTTACGCTGGTCAATCTTATTGGCATCATCATGTTGATTGCCTCGTTATGCTTTGTATTCTTTATTTCGCCCTGGTTTGTCAGGGCGTTTATGGTGTCGGGCTATACCGCAGCTGGTAAGACGCTGACCCTTCAGTATTCTCAAATCATCTTCTTTTCGCTGGTCGCGCTGGGACCGTTCGCGGTGTTGCTAGCCGCTCTGTATTCGCTAAAAGAGTTTGGCTGGCCCGCCTTTGCGACAGCATCGTACCATGTGGGCATTATTATCGGTGCGGTTGTCGGGAGTATACTCGGTGAGCGTTACTACGGGCATCTTGGGCTGGCCTTCGGTGTGCTGCTCGGCGCGGCGGGCGAGATCGCGCTACTCGTTCCGGGATTGCGTCGGCAACGTTTCGGCTACATGTTTGTGCTTGACCTCAAACATCCCGCCATTCGACGCATTCTGCGCTTGTATGCGCCTGTTGCCTTGAGCTTTCTTGTCAGTACGGCCCTGATCTTCTTCGATCAATATCTTGCATCGAACACACCATGTCTGGCGTTCGCAACGCATATCGGTGGCTGTGGTGAGGCAAACTATACCGCCTTGCGTGCCGCGACTACGCTGATACAGTTCCCAATTGGACTTGTTGCCGCCGCCCTTTCATTTGCGGTACTGCCCACATTATCGCAACATGTGCGCGATGGCAACAATGAGCGTTTCAAAGAGACACTCTCGCTCGGATTTCGACTCGGCTTGTTGCTAATGATACCAGCCGCCGCAGGTCTGATTGTGCTACAAACTCCTATCGTGGACCTCGTATTCCGCCACCATAACTATACATCCGCGAGTGCCCACTTGACGGCTATTGCACTGCAAAACTACGCCTATCAGTTGCCCTTTGTGGCGATGGATCAGTTATTGATTGCGGCATTCTATGCACGCAAAAATACGATCATCCCTGTTGCTGTCCAATTCGTAAGTATTCTTGGCTATCTTGCTGTTGCGGTGCCATTCAGTCATACCGTGCTGGGAATGCCTATGCTGGCACTGGCAAATACGGTACAAAACTCAATGCATGGCATCATTCTGCTGTTCCTGTTGCGCTTCGTGATTGGCTCCATTCGTATCCGTGAGACGATACCAACAGTAATGAAAATTCTTATAGTCACGGCTACGATGGTCGGCGTTGCATGGGGAGTACAGGTGTTGCTCTCGCATGTACATCTCTTCTCGCTTGATACATTACTGGGGTCATTCCTTACCGTTATCGTTGCTGGTGGCTTAGCGGTGGTGGTATTCGTTGGTGGTATGCTGCTATTGAAAGTTGAGGAGATCGGGTTATTGAAGGGTGCTATAATGGCGAAGTTAGGGAAGAAATAATAATAGGGATGGATTGAGATGGCATATCGGAAAACTTTGTTTTCCGATATGCCATCTCAATCCATCCCTATTATTCGTTAATACATGATAATACGGATGTAATTCTGAGTCTCGGCGGGTAGACAGTATGTCCACGAGTAGCCGCAGTAAAGCGCACGAGATACCGCACCTGGGCCAGCGTTATACGCGGCGAGTGCCATCGCATAGCTACCGTACTGGTGATAGTACGAGGCCATCAGGCGTGCTGCTCCGCTCAACGACTGTACAGGGTTGTAGGGATTGATGCCAAGCGAGGCCGCTGTTCCAGGCATAAATTGCGCGATACCGATTGCCCCGGCCCAGGAACGGGCATAGGGTTGGAAACCGCTCTCCGCGTAAATTTGACGCACAAATAGATTAGCCGGAATGCCTACGCTATAGGCGTCCTGCTGAGCCACGCCAACGTAGTAGTTTTGGGAGGCCACTGGAGCACCACCGGAACCACCCGATGTGGTAGTAGTTCTACCACTGGGAATGCACAGCAATTCGGATGCATAGATAAGATTAGGGTTACCGATGCCGTTATACTGGGCGAGAGACTGATACGATGTACCATAACGAGACGCTATGGAACTGAGATTATCACCCCATGCGACGCGATAGGTGCGGTCGGTGGCGCGACATGTGCCGTGAGCGAAGGTACTCAAGCCAAGCAGTGAGCCACCAATGGCACCGGTGGCAACGAGTGCTAAGACCATGAGAATAATCGCCTGTCGGCTCATCTGGCCGACAAATCGTGATGCTGGATGCCCTGACAAAATTACGCGGCATCGCGAAACCATCATCATATAAGTGTGTCCTTTCTGATAGAAGCCGTTACGCTCTTCGATATTCGCAAAAACAATCTGTAGGGCTTCATTCATGACGCCCTGCAAGTCCTTGTCTTTGCAAGTCTATAGAAAAATACCGATATTCGTCAGGTGTTGGGGGATAATAGGACTATTGGTTTATACATACCATGAGCAGGAGAGATATACATATTTCGATGGGTGTAGTAGAATGAATGAGGAGAACAGAGAAGCATAGCGAAATCGTATCGAGGTAGTGTTGTTGATACAAAGCGACGCTCAAAACACGGAAGAACGCGAAGAACGAACCGACATGGAGCCGCAACTGTGGCGCATTGACGACCTCGCCCAGCAGACAGGTATCCCCAGCCGCACGATTCGTTTTTACAATACGCAAGGACTTTTACCGCCTCCGCTTATGCGTGGGCGCGTCGCTTTCTATGAGCAGGAGCATAGCGCGGTATTGCGTATTATCCGCGAACTGAAAGAGCAACAACACCTTCCACTCGATGTTATTAAGCAACTACTGGAGATTCGTACACAACACGGCGATATGCAGATGAATCTCGCACTCAATCAACGCCTCACACGTAGCTTATCTCAGAATGCACAATCGCTACGGCTCTCCAGGGCAGAACTTGCACAACGTTGTGATGTGACGCTGGCGTACATCGAGGATTTGACGAAGCAGGAGTTAATTTTCCCGCAAGAGGTCGATGGCGAGTCTGTCTTCAATGGGGACGATGCGCTGCTTGTCGAGCTATATCACCGTTTTGAGCAACTCGGCCTACCGCTTTCCTTGCCTGCGCTCATTCGCTTTCAACTTAGACAACTGGTGCGTAGCGAGATAGCAGCGTATGAGCAGCATGTTATTCCGCGCTGGCATGAAGAGGGTCTATCTCTGGAAGAGCAGACCGCACAATTCGAGCATATGTTGACGCTTGCTGATGCTCTGCTCTCTATCATGCACAAAAAACTGCTCTACCAGATTTGACCCTCTTTGCAAACATAAGAAGCCTCTAAAAGCTCCCGCCACCGCCGCCACCACCGCCGCCGCCACCGAAACTGCCGCCGCCGCCACCACCGCCAAAGCTACCACCACCGAAACTGCCACCACTGGTGCCGGAATGATTGCCACCATTGTAGGTTTGTGAGCCGGGATAGTATGTACCGCCGTAGTAACCGTTGTTCCAGATTCTACGTGGGCGTCCACCACCACCACTTCCGTCAGGAGGATTGCCGCTGCTACGATTAGCACGCCACTTCCTAAAGATGAGTACGCCGAGGACAATGACGATTACGCCCAGCGATCCTGCCATAAGCACACCAAAGGGGGTAATGCCATTAGGCGACTTGCCTGTGATCGAGCCTTGGAGCGAGTCGATAGCGGCGTTCGTCGCGGATGTATAATCGCTTCCGTTGATGTTAGAGCGAAACGCACTTATGGCATCGCTAACCTGACTATCGGTCAGTTTAGAGTTTTTACCACTCTGGATGGAGAGATGCCTTTGCGCCGTATCAATGCCTATCACGACCTCGCTCTGATCGGTAATGTAGGCGTGTGTCTGGTTGTTCAGGGCATTCTGGTCTCCTGCAAGACTCTTGGTTGTGTAAATTAGGAGTGGATCGGGAAATTGCTTGGCGTCGTCTTGTACCTGTCCTACATTGAGTACATTGGATGCATCGTTAATAGTAATTTTGCTCGCGGCAGAAACTCGCATCGTTGTGAAACATAGCAGTGCTAACGCGAGAAGAGGTGCCAGCAATAGTAGCGGAGCAAGCCGTCGTTTGTGTGCTATAGCGTTCATTAGCATAGGCTCCTTTTCTGGATGAATAACAGATATTTTTCTTCTCTTCTTACAAACGTATCTTTGTGTAATACGCCAAATTGTGCAATAACGTTGTGGTGCTTTATGCAAAGAGAAAAGCAGGGAGACCCTTGCTGTCAACACTGTTCAAATAAGGGGAACGTTAGTGGATTGAGGCCGACGGAAGCCCACAAGGGGCTTCCCTACTCTACCAAACATGCGTATCATGCAACAACATATAGTAGGGAAGCCCCTTGTGGGCTTCCGTTGTGAGGAGATGTATACTCCTCTTGTTATTTGAATAGTATTGACTCTTGTGGTCTCTCCCTGCTTGCAAATGAGTAGAGACCTTAAATTTTGCTCATGACAAGCTACTGATACTGGTTAATACGAGCGTGTGTATCTTGTAGTTCGGCGTGTGTGGCCTCCAACTCGGCCTGAAGTTCCTGCATCTGCTGTCGCAGCGTTTCAACCTGCTGTTGCCGCTCTCTCGCTGTTTTTAACTGTGTCTCACGCTCCTTCGCTGCCTGCAACTGCACTCTGACATCTTGCAATCGCTGCTGCAATGCTGCGAATTGTGCTTGAAGCTGTTGCAATTCGTCTGCGTTATCGGCAGATTGCGAGGCAAGTGTTGCAGCGTTGGTGACAGGTGCCTGCGACACATTATTATAGTCAGTAGTATTTGTAACAGACGGTTGAGTTGTCTGTGACTCTATGTTATTGTCCGCGACTGACTGTGCGTCTTGAACGGTTTGTGTGTTTGTTACCTGAGACTCGGTGGTAGTATTCGTTGTCAATGGTTGTGCCGGTTGATTGTCTTGCGCGTCTCCTATTGGCTGCTCAGTAGATATATCGGTTATGAAAGGCTGTTGTGTGTCTTGCGTGGCAGATGAATAGGTATTTTCAGGCTCTGACGAGGTGTTATCTACGACAGGAGAGACTTCCTGAGTGTCAGATGGCAAGGTCGTCTGCTGATCTGAGCTATAGCTGTCTGTCACAGGTTGTATATCCTGGGCGACAGATGATGATTCTGTTTGCTGATCAGTGGAGTATTCTGGTGTAGTTTCTTGGGACGTTTGATTCTGCATATTGTAGTCAGTTGTGACGGGTTGAGCATCGTGCGGCTCAGTGCTGATGTCATCGGATGTGACTGTGTGAGCGACGTGCGTTTCTGTATCTTCTTCATCTGTTACTGGTTGTTCTGTATGGGCAACTGTATCGTGTTCAGGAGTAGAAACTTGTGGATGATAGGGATCTGAACCTGCATGGTCCGTGTAGGTTTGCGGAGCTTGCTCTGTTTGGTCCGCGTTCGGAACGAGTACAAAGTTGACAGACTGTCGCGCGTCCTGATAGGATTGTTCCTCGACAGATTGGGGCTGTGTCTGCGTATCTTGCGTAGTTACTGTATCGGTGTTGTGTGGCTGAACAGGTGTATTGGTTGGAGTAGTGTCTTGCTGTATGTCGCTAGCTGGTGTTGCTGAAGTCGTGCTTTGTGTTGAGGAGTTGGTTCTGGCATAGGCACTATATGCTCCATATTGTTGCATAATAGTTTGCGCCTCTTGCTCTCTCCCTGGTGCGTGGACGGCGAGAATTGTATTGCCATTGCTATGCTCATGTGCATAGTACTGAGCTTCCTCATCTGAAATACCCATGCCTGTGAGGTCGCTGGTGACATCGCCACCAGAGGTGTTCGCTCCTGTGAACAAGCTTTTAAGTTCTCCAAAGAATCCGCCAGAAGTTTCTGGAACAGATTTGCGGACTTGCTCATGAGTGAAGCCTGCATTGTAAAACGCATCCATTGCCTGCTCTGCCGCTGCCTGGTCTCCGAAAACGCCCACAATAGCTGATGAAGGTGTCACTGACATCTGTTTGCTCCCTTGCTAGCTAACACTCTACAGCATAAAGAGTGTTAGGAAAAATCAGTACTTTGCCACTTTGAGTATACCATTTTATAAGTAGATTCATGGCTGGTACGGGACAGGGGGCTAAAAAGATGCATGGATGTATTCGCTCGTCTCGGTACACTTAAAAGGGTATTCTTGAGAGCATAGTCTATAGTTCGGTGCTGTCGATCCAGATGGTGACAGGTCCATTATTCAATAACTCCACCTGCATATATGCGCCGAAAACACCGCCTTCGACGGAAATACCGTGTGTGGCAATAGCTTCTTTGAAGCGTTCGACAAGTGGTTCCGCAAGTGTAGGTGCCGCGGCTCCGATAAAGCTGGGGCGACGACCTTTGTGGATATCGGCGTAGAGTGTGAATTGTGAGACGACGAGTGCTTGCCCGCCGCTATCCAGGAGCGAACGATTCATCTTGCCCTCGTCGTCCACAAAAATGCGTAGATGCACAATTTTGTCGCTGATCTGTTGAATCTCGGCTTCGCCATCACCTTGCCCAACTCCGAGCAATATCAGCAAACCATGTCCAATCTGACCAACTATCTGTCCATCAACGGTCACACTTGCTCTGCTGACTCGCTGTAATAATGCTCTCATAATGTCGTCCTACTTATGCTCATTTTTACAGAGTATACCTTATTGTTCTTCCATCGACTTTTAAGCGGCCCTGCAAAGGCACCCTGTAAGTGACTAAGCCGCGAGAGGGAGGACATACCTTGAATCTCGAAGAGTAAGTACAGGGCGGATAAGTTTTTCCATCCGCCCTGTACTTACTCTTCGCCTTGTTGAATATATTGTCTACGACCTGTGGAGGACGTTGACCGTGTTTGTGTTGTCATCAGTAAAGTAGACTTCGAGATCGCCGCGTTTGCCTACGGCTGCGACGACTCCAAAAAGCGCGGAGCCATTGCCGGATTGGGCATCGACTGGCACATTGTCAACCAGAACATCGGCCACGACACGACGCGTTCGAGTATTCAATTCAACGATATCGTTCTTCTGCGAGTTGGTGACAAGTAGATCACCCGTTGTTGGGCTGACAGTTAGACCGACGGGTCCTTGTAAAGGCATACCCTTGAAGACTGTTATACCCTGGTTGACTGACTTCGATGTGAGCGTGTGATGGCTAGAGCTATTTGGATAGGCGGCAATGCGATTGTTCACCGTATCCGTCGCTAGCAATACATCTGTATAGCGGTCATCACCAACGCGCAATGAAGGTACCCAGGTCAGGGCGATGAATGTCTGCTTACCTGTATGTGCTAACTGACCAATCTGGAATATCTTGAACGCGAATGCACCTGTGCTTGTTGGAACCAGATCAATGCGGTCAATGGTGGCGTCGGCTGCATTTGACGAGAAGAATGAGGCAACTGCTCCGTCATTTGGATTGTGGACACCCCAGTTGAATGCCTGGCCCCAGGGCATATTGAATAAAGGGCTGGTAATGGTTGCAACAACTTTTCCATTGGCATTGAATGCCTGGATATTGTTGCCGCTGGTGTTCGCAACCCAACTGGTGCCCGTCAAGGTGTTGAAGGCTAAGTCGGCAGGACCGTTTGTGCCCTTGTCCATCGTCGTGTTCAAAATGTGAGCAGGACCCTGCTTGTTAGGAATACTCACAATCGTTTTTCCGGTCTGGTTCGCACCAAAGTTGGTGACAACGAGATCACCTGCATGTAATGCGCCTGGCATTTTTGATGCTGAGGGTGGCACAATTGCGATACCATAGGGATTGGCGTCAGTGGTGATGGTTTTGCCATTCGCATCGACAACAAACATGGTACTGGCTACCGTCGAAACGCTGTTGAGGTCGCCAATAGTGGCGGCATGATGGTACTGATTGTTAGTGTTACCATTGGTGTTTTGTTTTGGCACAACGCCTGAGTCACCAATACCGCCTGCATGTGTGATACCTGGATTGCTGAAACCTATGAAGGCCGCAACCACTAGTAAGATGCCGAGTAGTGCTGCGCTAATCGGTAAGATGAACGATTTATGCTTTTTGAACACGCTATTTTCTCCTACGCTTGTTGTATGATCGCTCCGACGATATCGGAGCGATCAGTTCTTTCGCGCTGATAAAATCTATCAGACTATTGCCCTTGTGGGGTCGCCTGCGGATTAGGTGTATTTTGTGGGTTAGGTGTTGCCTGTGGACTTGTTGTCATCTGTGGATTCGGCGTTGCCTGTGGGGTTGGCGTTACCTGCGCTCCGCCGCCTTGTTGCCCATTTCCCGTTGCCTGACATGTAATGCTCACCTGATTTGTCGCTGTGTTCGTTGTAATGGTGCAGGTCTGTCCATTGATCATTACTGTACAGTTTGGTATAGCAGTGCCGTTGAGCGTGCAAGTGGGAGGCGTATTTGCGCCGCCGTTACCTGTACCCGTGCCACCACCATTGCCATTGCCGTTCCCATTGCCATTGCCATTGCCATTTCCTGCTCCAGCATTAGGAACTGTAATGGTTACTGCTGTTGCTACACCGTTGCCATCTACAGTGACCGCGACTGGATTGGGCTTGTTCAAGAGTGTCGTGCAACCAAGACCATTGGCTCCGAAGGTTGCCGCAAAGCGTTGGCCGAGAAAGGTGAAGAGATTCGTCGCCACGGCTGCGTCGGGTGATGGACGACCCATGGTCAATTGCATATCACCCTGAATACGAGCAGGACCAACATTCAACAAGTTGTTGCAATAGGTAGTGGTACTTGCGGCAGCCAAGTTTTGTGCTGGCATCTGATCGACGCCGAGGCGATAGGCGTTGATCTTATTCAGATCGGTCTGATTGTTATTCAATACCATTGGATCGTTCGCGGGTACGAGTGCGATGGGAGCCGCTTGTTGGGCAGCCGCCTGCAATTCGTTGAGTGGCAGCGCAGGCACCATATTACCTGGGTCCGCGAGGTCGGGAGCTGTCCACGGTTTACAGCCCAATGCACCATCGAGTGCAATCGCAAGTAAACGGTTATCGCTGGCGTTGACCTGCATCTGTGGTGTCATTGCTCCACCACCGAGGGCGGCGGCGTTCTTCGTGGTCATCTGCGCTATTTGATTCCCATTCACAAGATAGGCTGTGTCTACGTTGTCGCTCTGGTCCATGTCAACAACACCAAAGTCGCGTACAGTTGGGCAGACCTTACCATCATTGCCCATGCCTAGCGCGGGCGGAACGAGCTGTTTGGCCTGAATAGCACGATTGGCGGCTGCGAAGAAGCGTGGTGCGTTGCAGTAGGCAAATTGTCCGAAGATAGAGTTGTTGACGCCATTGATACAGCGTCCCTGCTGCAAACTGCCGTTGTTACTTTGCAATGTCAAGTTATTGCCGTTGAAGCCAAACCACAATGCAACAACGTTCCGGGCGGGTAGCGTTGGCACAACTGGTGCGGCGGCTGGCTGTGTACCATCATCAATGACCAATGGATTATAGATAGAGATTGCACCCGTTGCGCGATCAATCACCGCACCTTGCACAAAGGCGGCTTGCAATTTATTTGACTCGTTACATGCTCCGTTAGCTGGATTGGTTGCAACCAAGCGATAGGGAGTAGCTAGGCCTTGTGCTGTGAGTGGGTTAGGTGGCACAATCAACGTACAATTCATGTTGACCGCCGCAGTTCCTGCTGCATGCGATGCAATTAAGCGTGGTAGGACAACTACCACCGTCGCTATTAACAATAGTACTACTGGTACACTCACCCCGATCAACATGAGTGGTGACACGCGTCTGCTCCGACTCCTATTGCTAGAGGGTAAACCGTGTGGTTTGAACATATGCCTTTTTCCTTTCATTGCTAGGTGTAGAAACGCTTTTTGTACAGTCGTCCGCTCATACTATCGGCTCGACGACCATCTATGCTTTTCTGTGTAGCTATGGTTCTATGTAAAGATACACATTGAAATACTTTGATGTATGTGTGCGGATGATCTACTGAGATACTACCCTATGAAAATTTGCGCTACGCACAATGTGTTTTTTGACTGTAACAAAGTACCATGATAGGAATGTGCGTGGTTGAGAAACCTTTACCAGAAATCTTTTGAGGTGATGAAAATGTCCTGTATTTAGAGAAAGTGTCCGCTTTAAGCAAGTCTATGTGTGGAGGTATTATGACGATCAGTGCTGGTTGCAGTCTATAAAAGGGAAGCTTTATGCGCGGGGGTTCTGTTTTTATGAGTAAGTCTGGTTGTCAAGGATTTGTTATTATCGCATCCGTTTGTACTGCGATGGCGATGGCGATGGAGAGTTGAGCGAGATCGGCCATGCTAACATCGAAGGCACTGAGGCCGAGGGCTTCGGCTCGTCGTTTGGCGTTACCATGTAAGCGTACAGAGGGGCGTCCGCTACGCAGGTGAATGACCTCCATTTCGCGCCACCCAACACCGTGTAGACCTGTTCCTAATGCCTTGCTGATAGCTTCTTTGGCTGCGAAGCGGCCAGCGAGCTTTTCGACGCGTCCACGACATTGCTGTATCTCGATCTCAGTGAAGACTCGTTTGAGAAAACGTTCGCCGTGATGCGCGAACACCTTGCGTACACGGTCTACCTCGATAATGTCAATGCCAACGGCAATATTGACGCCCTGTGGTACCTGTAGGGGTGTCGAAAGACCAGCCACACCTGCAGGACCAAACAACCAATCTGGAAGTTTGGCTCCTGCTTGCCCAACAAGCGGTGTAAAGAGGAGCGACTGGTCTTCGTCTGCCATTATTTTGCAACTTTCAAGTCAAGTGTTGATTGCTGCACATCTTCGATTTTACTCGATGTATCACCTGCGGGCAATATAGTAGGAGCAGGACTGGTGCCGCGTCCCATACCACGATAAATGAAACCAAGCTGATTCATCTCGTCGGACTCGTAGATGTTGCGGCCATCGATCAACACCGGGCGACGCATAGCTGCACGAATCTGTGCCATATTGAGCGACTTGAACTCGTTCCATTCCGTTACCAGGACCAGAGCATCAGCACTCTCGGCAACTTCATAAGCACCCTTGCAGAAATGCACATCTTCCAGACGTACCTCGGCGCGTTCGAGTGCGGCTCGTCCGGTTTCGGTTGCGATGGGGTCATAGACGCGCACCTTCGCTCCCTGACTCGTGACCCAGCGAATGATATCAACCGAAGGTGCCTCGCGCATATCGTCGGTATTGGGTTTGAAGGCGAGTCCAAGCACGCCAATAGTGCAGCCGCGCAGTGAGCCGAGAATTGCTGTGAGCTTCGAGATGATGAGGCGGCGCTGGTCATGGTTAATTTCCATGACAGCATGAAGCAGTTGTGGGTGTAGACCCGCTTCATCGGCCATGTGCGCTAATGCACGCACATCTTTCGGAAAACAACTGCCACCATAACCAAGTCCGGCATCCAGGAAGGCACGTCCAATGCGTTTATCGTAACCCATGCCAACGGCAACTTCTTTGATATCGGCACCTAGACGCTCGCAGATTTGCGCGATCTCGTTGATGAAAGAGATTTTTGTGGCGAGGAATGCGTTCGAGGCGTACTTGATCATTTCTGCCGTATACAGGTCGGTAATGACGATATTCGCCCGTAAAGGCAGGTAGAGGAGCGCAACGTGTTGAGCTGCCTGTTTATCCGCTGAACCGAGGACAACGCGGTCGGGATGCTGGAAATCCTGTACTGCTGAGCCTTCGCGTAAGAATTCAGGATTTGACACGACCGAGAACGCGACATCGGGTCGTTTTAGACTGCTATGGATGATGCGTGAAACAACGTCTCCACTACCAACAGGCACGGTACTTTTGTTGATGATGACGGCGTAGTGATCGAGTTTTTCTGCGATACTACGAGCGGCCTTCTCGACATAGCTCATATCGGCTCCGCCTTGACTGCTGCCTGTCGGCGTGTTGACTGCGACAAAGATATACTCGCTGTTATCCAGACCTTCGTCATAGCTGGTGGTGAAATGGAGACGACCCGCCTCTACGTTGCGCTCGACCAGTTCTTCCAGTCCAGGCTCATAAATAGGGAGAATGCCCCTTTTCAGGCGTTCGATTTTTTCCGGTATGATATCGACACAGGTAACGTGATTGCCCATATCGGCAAGGCACGTCCCTGTAACCAATCCTACATAGCCTGTACCAATAACACAGATTGTTGACACAATAGTTACTCCTCGATTGTTACAAATGGATTTTCATATTTTTCTTTCATAATAGTCGTCGGTTCACCATGACCTGGAAAGACAACAAGGTCCTCTTCTAGTATATAAAGTTGTGTGCGAATTGATTGTATAAGTTGCTCATAGTTGCCACCTGGTAAATCAGTTCGTCCAATGCTACGCTGAAACAGCGTATCACCACTAAAGACACAATAGGGACGACCAACGAAGCACACGCCCCCCTGTGTGTGGCCGGGCGTAGAGAGTACCTCCAGCTTGAGTGTCCCAAAGGAAATTACATCGCCATCTTTTAGCAGTATGTCCGGTTTGCGTTTTACAAGCGGTGCGCGTCGTCCAAAGTTTCGCGCCGCACGCTCATCTGTATACATAAACGTATCAGCATCATGAATGGCTAGAGGAATAGGATATACGGCACTCACGTCGTCGATGGCACAAATATGGTCGATGTGCCCATGCGTATTAAGGATATACTTTGGAATAAGCTGTAATTCCTGAATACGCGCCAGGATACGCTCGGCTTCGTCGCCGGGGTCGATAATAACCGCTTCACGGGTAACAGGGCAAGCGTAGAGGTAACAATTTTCCTCGAACATGCCAACAGCGATACATGAAACTATAGGTACAGCTTGTTCGTTTATACTAGCAGGTGTAATGTCAGACATGTAATGCATAACTCCTAGTTTTTACTCTGTTTACGAGAGTGGTCACATATTCAGGATTATTATAGCATAGGCTTAAGTGGGTGACTTTTTTTGAACCTCCTCGTCTAAGTCTTACATACATGTATTAAGAACGAGTGATACTTCTGTATACAACGGGTGGATATGAAACGTATGAATCTGGTATGTCCGTATCAATTATGCAGATTGTACATAGCACAGACTACACAAAATTGTGTTATAATAGAGGGAAATATAATTTGCATTTGATGCGCGTTTGTTATTGTTGAATAGTGTGTGGACTGGGAAGAATATACGCATAATAGCCTTATATGCTTAACAACTAGACGAAAAAACAATGATAGGATAGAATAACAAGCACTGGCATGGTAAATACACCGTTGTTAATTGCCTGATTGTTACACACTTTTGGACATGTGTTCAGGAGGGATGAAGGAAAGTATGTCAAGAGATCGTTCGGAACGGAAGACATATCATAAAAGTCCCGGACGCCAATATGGATACGACTATGATCCATTACGGGTTCGTAACGGGCAAAATGGTCAAGGTCAGGGGGAGCAGGTCATACAAGCTGAGCGGTCACAGCGCATAAGCACGCAACTTGCACAACGTCCCGATCCTCGTAGGACCAGACAGTTGACACGAAAAAGTATTATCGCCAGTAAAGGACGAGTAGCAACTGAGGTTGAAGTGCCGGACGAGGAGTTTACCGAAGAAGAGGTATACGAAACCCCAACACGACGCCCCTCAAACGAAGAGCAGGAAGACCCCACGTACTATAGTCATCGCCGTCAGGTTCGTAGCGGCAACATCGCGCCACCTCATCTACCCTCGACGCGCCAGTTGCAGGAAACCGACGAAGAGGCGTTATATGGGGAAGAGATACAGGATGATTACGACGATGATTGGCAAGATGACGAGGACTATCAAGAAGATGTAGACCCCGATCAGGGTTATGAAGACTTTGATCCTCTTGCTGTGCGCGTCGTTCCTGCACCACGTGCGCGAGCATTGGCACCCCAGCCTGCTCCACGTACCCGTCAACTTGTTGAGCCAGACGAATACGAAGATGAGTACGAGGAGGACTATGAGGAAGAGCGACCACGTAGACGTAAAAAGAAGGTGTCGCGACGTGGCATGCTGTTTGGGCTTGGTGCAGCAGTAGTCGGTGGAGCAGGTATCGCTGCCTATGAGTTAGGACCTAAGATACCAGGGGCTGTGAACGGGGCGGCATCGAATCTCGAGCATCAGGTAGAAGACGCTTTCAACAAGGGTCTCGCGGAAGGTGCGAATAATGCTCGTAAGGCTTTGCTTACTGAATTACAAAATCTCGAAGGCTTTACGCTCGATGGGGCAATCAGTGCCGCGAAGTTGACGCGTATGGCCTATGATGTGTTCGTAGCACCGATTGTCAAAGTAGGGGCGGTCATTACAGGCGATTTCCTAGGTACGATGTTGAAGGCTGTGACTACCGCGCGTGGCTGGCTCAAGAATGCCTACCTCGATAATGGGACGCTTGAGGCGGTGCAAACGGTTTTGCAATCCTGGGTCAATCAGGTATCGAGCTTGCCTCAGCAGCTTGATGCGATCACCAATACCGATCTCGACGGAGCGCAATCGTACTTGCGGGCGTTAGAGGCGAAGATCAAGAGCGACCAGGCAAAGCTCAATCAGAATGGAACGCCTACGACGACTCCTCCACAAAAAACAAAATGATAGGACAATGGCAGGAAGACGCATGCGTTTTTCCTGCCATTGTCCTATCATTTTGTAATAATCAACAATATGTTTCAGTGAGTGTTTGGTAGGTACTTGTATCAGTTACAAAGCCAACCGCCCAAGCACTGGTGCTATTTGGGACATGTGTGACTGCCGTGAGAATATTATCATTCGGATTAGGGTTTGGGCTGGCAACAACGCTCCATGCTGTGCCATTCCAATGCTCAATGAGCGTGAGGTAGGTGCCGGAGGCAGGGTCAGGATCAGTTGTATAGCGTCCCACAAGCCAGAGATCACTTGCGGATGTTGCCGCGATACCACCTATAAGGTCTGACGTGCCAACGACCGGACTGGCAACATTGCTCCATTTGGTTCCGTTCCAATGCTCGACAAGAGTAGTGTATGTTGCGTGTGGGCCAGTGCTATTGGTATCATTGCCCACTGCCCACACATTGTTCGTTGCAATTGCACTCACTCCGGTTAAGTTATTGCCAGCAGTACCAGGGCTATTTCCCGCTACGATGCTCCATATTGTACCATTCCAATGCTCGATCAGTGTTTGTGGCCCATGCGTATTGACGAGAGAACCCACTGCCCATATGTCGTTCGCGGTAACAGCTGACACGCTGTTCAACTGGCTACCAGCACCAGGGCTACTGATAACACTCCACGCTGTACCATTCCAATGTTCAATCAACGCTTGAGAACCATGTACTGTAGAGGAGGAGCCTACGGCCCACACATTCTGTGCTGAAAGGGCAACAACGCTATTCAACTGGCTACCAGCACCAGGACTACTGATAACACTCCACGCTGTACCATTCCAATGAACAATGAGCGTTTGCGTTACACCAGGGGTACTCGTAGGCGTATTGCCTACGGCCCACACATCTTTTGCCGTGAACGCACTAACACTACTGAGCGTACCTGCAATTATGCTTTTCGTGGTAGGTCCAACGCTGATTTTCCAGCTTTTTCCATTCCAATGCTCGATCAATACATCACTACCGCTATTCCCGACGGCCCATACACTTTGCGCTGAAAGCGCAGAAACTCCAAAAAAAACATTTGTTGTTGTCTTCGCGTTTGGACTACTTACTACATTCCATGCTCCGCAGCCAGTAGCAGCAGAGGCTGTGCCTCTAGCGGTTCCAAACGAACCTAGAGCAAGAGTGGCAAGAAAAACTAGAGAGAGTACCACAACATGTAGAAAAGATGGGAAACGTCTTTCAGTTTGCACTGGATACATCATTGACACCTCATTTTCATTTTTTCATCATTGATACTATTTAGAATATAAAATTAGCATATAAAATGGTTTTTCAGATACGCATAATATATCTGTTATAGCAGGTATAACGTTGGCGATACACAATAATCTCGCTTCAATTTGTACCACAAAGTACCACCTCACTCGAAAGATAGGGCGTGTCACGTTTCTTTTTTAGAAAGGGCAGACCGTGATGCGAGGGCTGCTCGTGTAGGGACGCGAGTCTTCTTCGTGTCCATATAGGAAGAGGCACTATTTATGTTTTCAGTACGACGTGTAGTACACGGCTCGTTTAGACGGCCCTTGACGTATCTTGCCCTGTGTCTGGTATGTATAATGCTCGTCACAGGCTGTTCGTTACCCTGGAGACATCACAAACATACAAATGCCAATACGAATGCGGCCCATGCTCCCAGACCCACAACCGCGCAGTTGCTTACCTCACTACAAAAGAGTTTTCGTGCCGCCAGTTCATTTCACGTCACGATGCAAGTGCAGAATCCCGGACCTGTACAGCAGGATCAGATTCAGATTCGCACCGCCGATGGTGATGTAGTTATGCCTGATAAAGTCAAGGCGCAGGCGACCGTGTTGATGTCCGGTCAATCACTGACGGTCAATCTTATCAGCGTCGGTAACAATCAGTTTATTACTGATCCCGTAACGGGCCAATGGCGCGTTATCAAGGGTGTGCTTGACCCACGCACATTGACTAATCCCAATACAGGCATTATCTCCGTTGTAAGCAAGGTGCAACAAGTCAGTCAACCTGTATCCGATGTTGTTGGCGGCAATCCCTGTTGGCGCATTACGGGTCAACTGGATGCTAAGGACCTTGCCTTCTTCACGGGCGGTGGTGTTCCTGGCGGTACGCTTTTGCAAACATCGGCCTGTATCGGCAAGGGTGACTCGTTGCCGTATCTTGTCAGTGTAACGGGTCAGGCAGCGGTTGGTGATACGTCACAAACGACACGTATATTCACTATGTCCAATTATAACGAAAATATAACTATTTCAGCACCACAAATATAAGCGACATGTTGAGATGGGCGACTCTTGTGGTCGCCCGTTGATTGATAAAATGTACTAATTCTATTCTATTTTATTCGTCCATCATCATCACCGTCAGTATTGGGGGGAAGATGTATACACTAGAAGATGATAACGAAACATCCTCGCGGTTACACAAAAAGGATTTTCTGACCACACAGAGTACGAACTCTAATCTTGGTGTGAAGCCCGAAGAGGAGGTACAGGCTGGCACATTCGCGAATTTCGAGGCTGGTATCACCGATCTACCAGACGATGACAGCACAACAACCTCGTTATTCAAGCGTTTTTCGCTCAGACACAAGGCGGCGAAACAGAGTCCACAGGGGACGATGCATATGGCGTTGCCGCCTGCTCTTGTAGAAGCAGCGGAACCGTCTGTGCTACCTGTATTGCCAGCAGAAGCGGAAGAACTTAACGTGCCAGTCGCGGCACCCGTTGTAGCAGAGACGCCAAAACAAAGCACCTCTGCATTGCAGCAACTGACAACGCCCACAAAAACGGGAACACAGAAAGTCGCGTTCGCAGCACTGACGCTGGCCTGTATCGCGGTCTTTTTTACCACGCTGGACCAGACGGTAGTGGTAACAGCTCTGCCACAAATCATCACTGATTTGCATGTGCCGATTACGCAACTCGATCATGCGGCGTGGATTGTCAGTGCCTATCTGCTTGGTTTTGTGGTGGTGATGCCATTGATGGGGCGCGTCTCTGATATTTATGGTCGCCGCCGTATCTTCTTGCTCTGTCTGGCGATCTTCGGTATTGGTTCGCTATTCTGTGCGCTGGCCCCCATGATAGGTGATATGCTTGATTTGAGTTTTCTGAATGGGTCAGGTATAGATACATCATCTCCTGGTCTGGTGATACTTATTGCGGCCCGTCTCTTTCAAGCTATCGGTGGTGGTGCGATTGTGCCAGTGGCGATGGCGATTGCCAACGATTTCTATGGCAAAGAGCGGCGCGGTCTGGCTCTCGGTATTATTGGTGCTGTGACAGAGGCTGGTGGTGCGCTTGGCCCATTGTATGGTGCTATTGTGGTGCAGCATCTTGGCTGGCAATACATTTTTTATCTGAATATTCCGCTTGTGATTGGGCTGATGGTTGCCGCCGCGCTACTTATTCCAAAGGGAACGCGGCTACGTGAGAGAATTGACTGGATTGGTACGCTGCTACTCGGCCTTGCCTTGACCAGCCTGAGCCTCGGTCTGGCACAGCAGGGAACATCGCTTGGTCCAACCTCTACGAATACGCCAGCACCACAAAACAATCCCATCGCGCTCGCGCTCGCTATTATCTTTTTCATTGCCTTTGTTGTGGTGGAACTCAAGATGCGCTGGCCTGTTGTCGAGGTGCGCCTGTTCAAAAAGCTGGCGTTTAGCGCGACCTCACTGGTGAGCCTCTTTGTCGGTGCAGCCCTCATCATTGCCTTGGCCGACATTCCTATCTTTGTTGATACCGTTTTACAGCGTCCCGTACTTGATAGTGGTCTGGCCCTGTTGCGCCTGACCGTGATGATACCGATTGGCGCGGTGCTGGGTGGCTGGCTGTGTGAACACATTTCAAGCCGCGTAACTGCTATTCTCGGTCTGCTGTTTACTGCTGTTGGTTTCTATCTGATGAGCCTATGGCCTATTCATGTGGACTGGACACAGATTACCATTAGCACGATCACAGCAGGCTTAGGTTTTGGTCTGGTGATCGCGCCAATCGGTACGACAGCAATCAACGCGGTGAGGGCAACGCAAGCTGGTGTAAGTTCCGCCATTGTCACGGCTCTACGCATGGTTGGTATGATACTCGGTCTGGCCGCGCTGACATCATGGGCATTGGCCTCCTTCAAGCAACTGGCCTCGACCTATCCATCGCTCCCTACAACGGCGAGCGCAAGCCAGTTCAGTGCATGGTCAAAGGGTTATGCCGCACATCTGATTGCATCAGCGCATACCGTCTATAGCGACGTATTTTTCTTCTCAATGATTTTATGTCTGATCGCACTGGTGCCAGCAATTTTCCTGTGGGGTCGCAAACCGCCCGTTGCAGAGGCCGAGATTGAACCAGAACTTGCCCTTGTTGCTGAGGAGGCTGATGCCAACAATACCGAGGCGACGCCACTCACTCCTCCAGCTACTCTCAAAGGCTGGCGCAACCCAAAACGGCGGCGCAGAATTATTCTTGCCAGTGCCGCCCTCATTCTCTTGCTGATCGGTAGTGGTATTCTCGCGGCCTTCCTGTTCGGTCCCGATGACTCTACAGATGATACGAGCAATCCCAACGGAGGCACAAGCGATGCGACCAATCCTACTGCTGCAACGGCAACGCCGATAGCTGGGCCACGTATGATTCAACTCGGCCTCGATGCTGGTGCGCTGACTTCGGTCTTTACATCACAACTCAATCTTAAAAGCGGTGCGTTAACCGATTTAGCCGTGACGCCGACGCCAAACGATGGTCTTGTGCTGAACCTGAACCTGCATATTGACGCCAACGGTATTCACCGCACGATGCCAATTGAACTGGATGGCGTGATGGGAGTGGATAAGCAGCAAAACTTGAGCTTGAGTATCTTCCACCTGAGACGTGATGGTCTCGACGCGGGTCCGGCTGCGGCGGCTCAGATGCAGGGTGCGATCAATCAACTTATCACAGGCTCTGTTATGCCAGCGTTGCGCGGTCAACTCAAGAGCGCACAGCTCGTCTCGGCGCATACCAGCACTACGATTGCCTGTGGCAAAGGTACCGAGTTGCTGGTATTGCTGATTAAGGCTCCGCCAATTCAGGGTGTCGCGGCACAACCTACACCTGTGCCTCTCTGTTTCAAAGGTCCGATTGACTTGAATAAATTGTTACCGCATTAAAAAACGCGCGAGGAAGAGCATCATGAAACGACGAACATATTTCTATAGCGGCTGGGTACTCCTGCTCACGACACTCGTGTTGGCACTCGCGGTAACGCCAGTGAGTGCCAACACGCGCCATACACGTTTCCAGCAGTTGACGACACCACTAAACGCCACCATTTATCTTGGCTCGGGTACGTTGTCGCCCATCTTTCAGGGTCGTGTCAATCAGCAGGTACCAAATGTGGTGAGCGCGGCGATAGCGGCTATCGTCAGCAAGCTGCCAGCTAACGATCAAAGCTGGGCCTCGACGATGGCGACAACCGTTATTCAACCAACGGCACTGCTGACAAGTCTTGTGCCACAACAAGGCGGTCTCGCAGCATCATTACGTATTAGTCTCTACCCAGGCGATCCACATCCGATTGACGCGAGCCTGCTCATCAAGTTTAGCATACTCGACTCAAGCACCGTGCAGGTTAGCGCGTATCCCTTGCCCGGTAGTCCCAGCCTCGTCAATGGTCCCATCACGACACTACACATTCCCGTTGGACAACTGAATAGTATTAATGCAACACCAGGCTGTGGTGATTCTGCACTCGCGGTAAACTTGCAGGTTCCCATCGCACTTGGTGGACAGACAACGGGACAGACACAGGTATTACAGGCATCACAGACCACAAATACGCTAGGAATGGTACAGCAACCAACTCAACCACACATGCTCACCGCTGTAACGGATGCTGTGAATTCGTATGTCGAGATACCCGCGACCTCGCTGGCGTCGTTGGGTAATAGTATCGGTAGTTTGCCTATTAGCAACAACTTATCGGCGCAAAACATTCAAGTAAGTGTGCGAGGCGGCAATATCGTGGTAAATTCTGATATCATGCTTGATAGTGCTTTTCGACTTGGTACAGCGGTGACAACGGTGCAACCAACCGCAATGAGTGGCAATCTTGCCGTGAAGGTATTGAATACGTCGCTCACCGTTTTCCAGATTTTCACCTTCCCCTACAACACGTATAATACACACATCGAGCAGTTGCTCAATACGAAACTCGGCACAGCCCTAAGCGGCAAATTTAGTATTAGCAATGCCGCTATTGGCAGCAATAGCCACGTTCCATGCACAGCCAGTGATAGCCTTGTGCTGACGGGTACCACAAGCCTCGTATAACGAAATCGTAGGGGCTTTTATTCATAACGCCCTCGCGCCAATAACACATTGTGGGCAGGCATTGACGGACGGAATCAATGGAGGGAAACGTGGTCGATGGGGACGAGGGCGTGATGAAATCAGGCCCGTACACCGTCTCTCCGTCCTGAAAACGAGTGTCGTGGGGGGCTTGAGGAAGGAGTACGGGCCTGATTCATCACGCCCTGTGAGTGATGTGCAATGCTGGCAAGGATTGCAGAACGTATCCAATGATTGTGGGCGTGGTCGATGGGGACGAGGGCGTGATAAATCAGGCCCGTACATCCTCTGCGTTCCCCTAAAAAACAGCGTGTGGAAGATAGGAAACGAATGTACGGGCCTCATTCTATGACACCCTCGTAGCGATAGACAAACGTTGGGGATTTGCTGAAACGTGGCTCAACCCATGTTCACATTGCAGGTAGGCACGAGGGCGTGATAAATCAGGCCCGTACACCCCTGCGTTCCCCTTCATCTTCCACCATCATGCCCTCGAAGAAGCCCTTTGCGTGAGCGACAAGTTGTGTACGTCTAGTAAACGCGAGCTTCTGGTAGAGATGGATGAGGTGCCGCTTGAGCGTGTCGAGGCTGATGCCTAGCAACAACGCGATTTGCTCATTGGTCTTGAGGAGGGCAAGGGCTGCGAGAACCTGCTGTTCGCGCGGCGTGAGCGGTTTGCGCTCTTTGTGAGTGTCGAAGCAAGGATCGGGAGTATGAGAAGGGGATGGCTCAGGAGAAACGGGAAGCGGTTCAGGCACCGGGGAGGCGTTGACAACACGGGCGGCATGCTGCTGATAGGCACTCAGTTCTTCACGAGCCAGAGCGAGAAGAGGGGCTGAAGGAGGTTGGCCGTGAATGTCCTCGTACACCGTTTCAGCATTCTGATAGAGGACGGAAAGTGTGACCGACTCGCTCTTACCGAGATAGTGCTTATAGTGTTGTCTCTTATGCATGAGGCAAATGTACCAGTAGCGACCATTGGAGCAACGCACCGAGAAGGTTCCCAGCGGGCTAGTAAAGCGAAAACTACACTCGGCGCACTCCCTGAGCCAGCGTTGCCATCTTTCATCATCTAGTTCCATCGTCTGTTCCATCGAGCAAATACGTCGTCAGCATTCCCTCGTGTACCGTTGGTGTCAGACGAGCCATAACGAGGTTCCTCCTTGTTGGTTCCACAATGCCGCGTGGGGATGTCGGCGGTACAAAATACATAGGTAGGATGTGTCCCATCGCCGTTTCGTAATTTGTGTTTTGTCGCACGCTCCCACTGGTGCGATAAGACACAGGCGATGTTAGGCAACTTGTTACATAAGAGAGGGTTGGCAAGGAAACACAAGCGGTTTCCAACCTTCTCATTGCGAAATAGACTATGCTTCTGGCTTGGTGCTTCTCGTAAAGAAAAGGCAAGAGGCATAAACAGTATATACGAGTATACAAGGCGTTTGTCAAGGGAATTGAAATGTCTTATCATTGATAAGGTATCAAGGAGATTATGTGTTACGTAAATTTTCTCTTGCTACTTTATTTCTTTTTCCCCATCTCACAAAGACTTGGGAAGTGTACATGAGTAACAGGAATGCAATTAAGAACGATAGAATAGGAGCTGCTATTAATTTACTAATTACAAATCTTTGTACAACAATATCAGGGAAAAAGTTTAAAAAGAAAGTCACTTCGCCTAAAATGAACAAAACAACTCCTAATATAAGGAGCATGAAAGATGGAAGCAACATTTTTTCGCGAATAACAAAGTGCTTTTCAAGCCTAAAACCTAAGAAAAGTAAGACAATTCCTAAACAAAGTGAGACTACTGCTAGAATCGCCATGTCTGTTCTCCATATCTATACAATCTTGGTCTTCTCGTTCAAGAACAAAATACTTCTATACAAAACTTTTAGTTCTTACTAAAACGTTTACTGAGTAAACTTAATGCACAAGTCTTTTACAATCACACCCAAATGAGTCTTCGTCTGATTGACACTCAAGAAAAAACTTGTGCATCGAGTTAGCTAAAGTTTAGAGTACATCTCTCACGGATAAGACTACTCATAGGGTTCTGGTGCAGTAACCAATTGCAAGTGTGAAAGCTGCAACTATGGCAACTGCAACAACTATGAGCAAAGCAACCGTTGTAAGCAATGCTGTCAGAGCTACAACGTCGTAATATGCAAGAGCAGCTATTCCACCAAAGTATGCTATGAGTGCAAGAATACTAGTAGCCCCAGCACCTAGTAAACCTACTGCACAGTAAAAGTCATGATATGTAAGCCGTCCACTGGGATCCGTCGCCATATTGGGCACATTGTCCGCATAGACATACGGATTCCCCGATCCAATCTTGCCCACACTCCCACCCACAGGGTCCTTCTGTGTCCAGCGGCCCAACTGCGGATCGTAGTAGCGGGTGCCGAACTTGTACAAGTCCGTATCGGTGTCGTAGTAGCCACTAGCGAACTGCCAGGGGTTGCTCACCGTCTCGCTCTTATTCAGGCTGTTGCCATAGGGGTCGTCGTAGTAGCTGTTCTTGACGGTGCCACTGCTATCGACCACTTTGAGCACCGAGCCGAGATCGTCCATCAGGTAATAATACGTCCCTCCTGTCGTCCTTTCACTCACGAGTTGCCCTGCATTGGTACGAGTGTAATACGTCGGCGACGAGCTTCCCGCTCCATCCACACTCAAGCCCAGCGAACTATAGATCGCGCTGGCCCCGTTGTACTGCACACGGTCGGTCTGGTCGGCTCCACTGTAGCTGTAGCTGTCGTTGTGGCCGCTGGAACTGATACCCGTCGTCTGGTTCTTGTCGTTGATGCTGAAGGTGCGGCCTGCTCCCGTCAACTGATTGCCGTTGCCATCATAGCTGTAGGTCGTGGTGGTGCCGTTGACCAGACTGCTCACCAACTCGTCGGCACTGTTGTAGCTGTAGGTCGTGGTCACACCATGACTGGTGGCCGAGGTGCGATTGCCTGCTCCATCGTAGGTATAGCTACTGCTGGTGTTGCCTGAACCTGCCGCCCCCGTCAAGCGGTTCAAGACATCATAACTATAGGTAAAGTTGTAGGTCAGTGACGTGTTGTCGCTGTAGGTCGTGCCCGTCTTGAGACTCTTGGTGTAGCTGTAGGTCAAGGACAGCAGCGTGGTCGAGCCTTTGACCGCCTTGATGGAGGTGGTGTACCCCGCCTTATCGTAGCCATAGCTCACCGTGATGCCTGTGGAAGAAGGCAAGGTCATACTGAGACGACGATTAGCGTTGTCATAGCCATAGGTGTAGGTGGCTCCACTCGGCTCGACAAGTGTGGTCAACAAGTTCACCTTGTTGTAGGTGTAGCCCACTGTGCCCCCTGGATCGGTATAGGTGAGCAGATTGCCCACTTTGTTGTAGGTATAGGTGAGTACCGTCCCATTGGGCAACGTCTTGGTGTTCAAGCGGTTGAGCGAGTCGTAGATGAAGCTGGTCGTGCCCGTGTTATCGGTGAGGGTCAGAACGTTGCCATCGTTGTCGTAGGTGTAGCTCGTGGTTGAGCCATCCTTGTAGGTGATCTTGGTGATACGGTCCAGAGTGTTGTACTGGAAACTCGTGCTGTTGCCATTGCCATCGACCACCTTGATAACGCGACTGAGGGCGTCGGGTGTGAGTGTTTCACTCCCTAGTGGACTGGGCGGCGTAATGCTGGTCAGATTGCCCTTGCTATCGTAGCCATAGCTGGTGGCATGTCCATTGGCGTCGGTGGCTTTGGAGATCGTGCCATTGCTATTGTAGCTATACGTCTCGTTGTTCTGAGCAGCAAGAGCGTCCTTCGTCGAGGTGACATTACCCACCGCGTCGTAGGCATAACTGAGTTTGTTGCCCTGAGCATCGGTCGAGGTATCAGGATAGTACGGCTGCCCCTGTGTGTTGTAGGTGGCGGTACTCTTGTTGCCGTTGCCATCGGTGACGGTGGTCAGGTTGTTGTTGGGATCGAAGCTGAAGGTGTTGGTGTCTTGCAGGGCATCTTGCGTCGAGGTCACATTGTAGTTGGTGGCATCAAACGCTGTGGTGAAGTTGTGCCCCAGCGCATCTTTGACCGTTGTGACTTTGAAGCCACTATCGTAATAATAGCCCGTGGAATGGCCTGTGGGATCAGTGACGATGGTGACACCGCTCTGGTAGGTGAACGTCGTCGGATAGCCCAGCGGGTCGGTGATCGAGGTGACGCGATGACTGCTATCATAGGCAATGGTGGTGGCATTGTTGCGGGCGTCGGTGACGGTCGTCATATCCGTCCCCGTATAGGTATAGCCCGTCGGTTTGCCCAGCAGGTCGGTGGAACTGGTCAAATTGTTGTTTTTGTAGCCATAGCTGGTGCTGCGCCCCGTCGAGTCGGTGAGGCCAGAGATGAGGTTGGAGCTATGCCCAACCGTGACGACACGACCCTGGGTATCGGTGATGGAGGAGGTGAGAGTGCCGCTCTCGCTCACCGAGATGCGGTTGCCATTCTTGTCGGTGATGGAGGACAGGCTGCCGTTGGTGCCAAAGAGCCACTGCTGGCCGCTACTGTGATAGGTCAGCGTGTAGGTGTTGTTGTGGTTGTCCACCAGCGTCGCGTTGATGCCGGGAGGACTGGTAAAGCTGCCATCGCCGTTGTGGGCGAAATAGGTGTCGTAGTTGCTGCTGCCATACAAGATGACATCAGTTGCCACATGGCTGGTGTCCAGATACACTTGCCGCCCTACGCTCAGGTTCCAGTTGGTGCCCATTTCATGATAGGCGTTGCTGTTGGGCTGGCTATTGTAGTAGGCGTCGAGGGAGAGGTCTTCGCCGGTGCCGTGTATCTGCATCTCGACACTCTGCAAGACGAGGTTGCCAGTGGCGACATTGACCAGCAGTTCTTTCTTGCCACAGGCGCAGGTGTTCAAGGGATGCTTGATGTAGGTGTAGAAGGACAACACCCCCAACCCCGTATCATACGGGTTCGTGGGTGTAGCGACATGGGGCAGCACGAAATTGGACGGCAGCGACGAGCCAGTCGTCGCAGATGGGTGATTGAGCGGCGACGCGGAGAGCGTTGTGCTCCTCGAAGCGGTCGAAGGCAGCGTGCGAGTAGCGGCGCGAGCCACACCGCTCCACCCACCGAGGGCAAAGCCACCCAGCAAGAGGGCGACCAGGAGAACACGAACGAGACGGAGGAAGGAAAAGGTCAGCCGAACGTCGGGCCGACGAGCAAGCAGGAGGCGTGCCAGAGACGCAGAGAACGTGCGCGAGGGATGGAAATGCATCTGAAAACTCCATTTCTGATACGTCACAGGAGAAACAAGAGAACAGCTACAAGAGACATCAACAAGCAACAAAATGAGACAGGGACACCAACGGAACGAGTGCTGTTTGTTGTGGAATCCTCCTTTCTGAATGATAACCGACACGATAGGCAAAATAAGCATACCCAAAAACGAGCAGGAAAGCTATCACCCATCTTCATGATTTTTAGGTGAAATAGTCGGCAAGAAAAAGGCATATAGTTGTAGCGAAGACAAAAAAGGAGCCATGTAGGAGAGCAAACGTTTGCTTTCCTACATAGCTCCTATATGATATACACCTTTGCTACAGCCGATATTGGTTGTAGCAAAGGTGTATTTACGATACGCATGCACTTGGAGGTTTAATGTGGAATCATCCACGGTACGAGGTACTGCTGTGCCATTGCTAGCAAGCCCATCAGAGCCACCAGAATGATACTATGAATGAAGGTTTTGCGAATGACTAGACCCTCTTTCCCCACAAGTGTTGTCGTGGAAACGCCCGTTGTGACGTTCTGGGGCGAGATCATTTTGCTCATGACCGCGCCCGTAGAATTTGTACTTGCCATCAGGATTGGACTGAGATTGAGCTTGCGTGCAGCGACCACCTGAAGATTACCAAAAAGTGCGTTACTCGAAGTGTCACTACCACTCAAGAAGCAGGCGATCCAGCCGAGCAGTGCCGAGAAGAAGGGGAATACCGCGCCGACCGACGAGATTGCTAAGCCGAGCGTGTAGGCAATACCTGAGTAGTTGTAGAGATAGGCCATGCCAATAATCAGTACGACGGTAAGCAGGGCGAAGCGCAACTGTTTCCATGTATCCGCCAGTGCCAGGAAAAAGGAGCGTGGACCGACACGCAGAATGAGCGCGGTCAGGATAACCGCGACAAGAATCGCTGTCCCTGTTCCCAATGGTTGGAACGCGTATTGTGCGACGTAAGGTTTGTTGTACAGCGTAAGATAGACCGCTTTGTTTAGTCCAGGCCAGTTGATAGTTGATTGTCCAAGCGCGGCCATCTGGAAACCAGTTTTTGTGCCGTTGGGCCATTTGATGGTCCACAGAATGACGACGACGCTCACAAGCACCCACGGCAACCATGCATAGATAGCCTCGCCTGTCGTCGGCTTGCCATTGTCGCGTGCGGCTTCGTTGGAGGAAGGAACCGTAATGCCTTCTTCGTCAATTGAGGAAGCGTTGACTCTCTCCGCGCCGACGTTGGCAAATTCTGCACGGTACTGCTCACTATCGCGTGGCTTGTAGACCTGTACGAAGAGAATGACGCAGATAAGCGAGATAAGAGCAGCCAGTACGTCCGGTAACTCTGGTCCGATAAAGTTCGAGACGAGGAACTGTGTGAGCGCGAACGAGCCACCTGCGACAAGAGCGATGGGCCACGTTGTGCGTAGACTTCGCATACCCATGAAGACCGCCAATGCGTAAAATGGCAAGATGAAGGCAAAGAACGGTAGTTGCCGTCCAATCATTGCGGAAAGCAAGGAGGCGTGCAGGTTTGTGACTGAAGCCAGTGTGGTGACGGGAACGCCCAATGCACCAAAGGCAACGGGTGCTGTATCGAATATTAAGGTGATTGCTAACGCATCCAGCACAGGAAAACCGAGGCCAATCAGTAGCGCACTACCAATCGCGACTGGTGTACCGAAGCCAGCGATACCCTCCATCAGCGCACCAAAACTAAAACCGATGATTAACATGAGAATACGTCTATCGGCAGGCACATTGTGAATCATCCAACGGCGGAAGAGGTCGAATTTGCCGGAACGCACAGAGACATTGTACAGCCACATTGCGTTCCAGACGATCCACATAACGGGGATAAGTGCGAAGACCATACCGTTCAAGATAGAGTCTGCCGCCAGAGAGACCGGCATGCCCCAGACGAACACAGCGATGAGGAGCGCAATGATCACTCCAACAAGGGCGGCCTCCCACGCGGGTCGCCTGACGACGCCAAGCAGAACGAGGACAACGATGATAGGCACGAAGCCAACGAGGAAGGAGAGAAACAAGTTGCCAAAAACGGGGATAAGTATCTGGTGAAACATCGACATTACCTCCGTATCATATGCGATGATACATCTAACAGTACGCTGTAAAGAACTGCGCCGATGCAGTTAAGAACCGATGTAATGCGAATTATGCACAGCTTGCCACTTTGTCACAACTTCAGTTATCTTATGTTGCCGCTCCCTCCTTTCACTATTAGTAGTGCTATGAAAATGAGCGTATACTGCCTGCTGGCACCTGCGTTTCGTATCATGGAATATAATGTGTTATTCAAGAGGAAGTGTAGAATACATGTCGGCGTATGTCAAGAGGAACTATGAGGGACGAGAATAGGGCTGTTCAAAAGTCGATACGACCGAACAAACTTTTGAATAGCCTTGTGAGGAGAAGGAGCACATTCCTATGCGTATCGTTGTTGCACCACAGGCATTGAAGGGGAGTCTTACGGCGGCAGAGGTTGGGCAGGCTATTGCATCAGGGGTACGGAGAGTGTATCCGCAAGCAGAAATTGTCATTATACCTGTTGCGGACGGTGGTGAGGGTACGGTGCAGACACTGGTTGATGCAACTGGTGGTGAGATTGTACAGCAAACCGTGACAGGCCCTCTAGGTACACCTGTCCCGGCATTCTTTGGTCTTTTAGGTGATGGCGAAACCGCCGCCATCGAAATGGCCTCCTGTGCTGGTCTACCGCTTGTTCCGCAAGAACAGCGTGACCCTCGTATCACCACTACATACGGCGTAGGTGAGCTACTTCTAGCCGCTGTTGAGTGTGGTCGTCGTCGCTTCATTTTTGGCATTGGAGGTAGCGCGACGAATGATGGTGGAGCAGGTATGATGCAGGCTCTAGGCGCATCACTCCTAACAGCACAAAGTGAAGGGATTGCACGCGGCGGTGCTGCCTTAACAACGCTTTCGCGTATTTCTATAGAACGGCTGGACTCACGTTTACAGGAGTGCGTAATAGAGGTTGCCTGCGATGTAACCAATCCCTTATGTGGACCGATGGGTGCGTCGGCGGTATACGGTCCCCAAAAAGGAGCTACACCAGACATGATAGGTGTACTTGATGCCGCCCTGGACCACTATGCCACGATGATCGAGCGCGACCTGGGGCAAAAAGTACGTGACATACCTGGCTCCGGTGCTGCTGGTGGTTTGGGAGCGGGCTTGCTGGCTTTTCTGCACGCAACACTACGACCGGGAGCCGAACTTGTGTTAGAGGCGGTCAAGCTCGAAGATGCTCTTCGTTCAGCCAATCTTGTGATTACTGCCGAGGGACAGATAGACGAACAAACAGCTTATGGCAAGAGTGTTGGTGCCGTTGCGAGACTTGCGAAACGTTACAATGTACCTGTATTGGCTCTTGCTGGCAGTCTTGGCGACAACTACCAAAAAGTTTATGAACTTGGCGTTGATGGTATCGCTGTCCTGCCCTCTGGCCCCATGACATTGCAGTACGCAATGGAACACGCCGCGATGTTGACGACAGATGCAACAGAACGAATGTTACGTATTTTACATATACACGTAGTGAAATAAATTGTATATCACCAGGAAGAGAAACTGTTGTGTGACGACGTGTCGTCACACAACAGTTTCTCTTCCTGGTGATATACTGTCATTACCTATTTACGGCTGTATCTACAACGAAGTGTGAGGAGCTAAGCAGTTATGGCAGAGTATCAATACATCCTTGTTGAGCGCAACGAACGTGTCGGCGTTGTCACTTTGAACCGTCCGAAAGAGTTGAATGCACTCAGCACCAGCCTTGTCGCGGAGCTAGCGGATGCGCTGGAAGAGCTTGATCGTGATAATGCAATCCGCTGTATTGTCATTACGGGTGCAGGTGAGAAGGCGTTCGCGGCTGGTGCCGATATCAAAGAGATGTCCGACAAATCGCCCACCGAGATGATGCTTGGTGGCTTCGACCATTGGAGTCGCATTCGCCGTATTCATACGCCGCTCGTTGCTGCTGTCGGTGGCTATGCTCTCGGTGGTGGCTGCGAGCTGGCAATGCACTGCGATATGATTGTAGCCTCAGAGAACGCACGTTTTGGGCAACCAGAAATCCTGATAGGCGTCATTCCTGGCGCGGGTGGCACACAACGTCTCGCCCGTACCCTCGGCAAGTATCGCACAATGGAAATGGTCTTGACGGGCGCACAAATTTCCGCGCAAGAGATGTTCGAGCATAACCTTGTCAATCGTGTTGTGCCAAAGGGCGAGCATCTAAACGAGGCACTCAAACTGGCACACAAGGTCGCGGAACAGGCTCCCGTCGCGGTACGCCTGGCGAAAGATGCAGTGTTGGCTGCCTTCGAGACGCCTTTAGAGGAAGGGCTGGAAATCGAGCGCAAAAACTTCTTCTTGCTATTCTCGACAGAAGATATGCGTGAGGGCATGCGAGCCTTCATCGAGAAGCGTAAAGCGGATTTTCAAGGAAAATAAAAGGAATAGACTCATGGAAGATGCGGTGATTCTCTCGGCTGTGCGTACCCCCATCGGTCGGTATGCAGGTAGCCTCAAAGATGTGCGACCCGATGACATGGCCGCACTGGTCATCGGTGAAGCGGTACGCCGTGCGAATATCGACCCTGCCAGCGTAGAGGATGTGATTCTCGGCTGTGCCAACCAGTCCGGCGAGGATAATCGCGACGTGGCACGTATGGCCCTCTTGCTAGCGGGGCTACCCATAGAGGTCGCGGGCCAGACCGTCAATCGTCTCTGTGGCTCTGGCTTACAGGCCATTAACAGTGCGGCACAGGCCATCCAGACAGGGGCAGGCGATACCTTTGTAGCTGGTGGCGTGGAGAGCATGACACGTGCGCCATTTGTCGTGAACAAGAGCGATACGGCTTTTAGTCGTAATGTGCGTATGGAAGATACCACGCTCGGCTGGCGTTTCATCAACCCTAAGTTGTCCGCCCTCCATCATCCCTATAGCATGGGTGAAACGGCTGAAAATGTTGCCGAACGCTACCATATATCACGTGCAGAACAGGATGCCTATGCTCTCCGTAGTCAGCAAAGAGCGGTGGCAGCCCAGCAATCGGGACGTTTCGCTACAGAAATCATTCCCGTTACGTTGCCGCATAAGAAGGGAAGTGAGGCTACAATCGTTGCGCTGGACGAGCATCCACGCGCCGATACCTCGCTCGAAAAGCTGGCGGCACTTAAACCAGCATTTCGCAAAGAAGGTGGTAGCGTCACGGCTGGCAACTCGGCTGGCATCAACGATGGGGCTGCCGCCCTTGTGTTGATGGCACGTAGTCAAGCGCAACGCCTTGGTCTGAAACCCCGCGCCCGTATCGTTGCTAGCGCAGTGGCTGGTGTCGATCCAGCCTATATGGGCCTTGGCCCCATCTTCGCCACGCGCAAAGTAATGCAACGCGCCGGTCTAAGCATTTCCGATATGGACCTGATCGAGCTAAACGAGGCTTTCGCGTCACAAGCGCTAGAGTGTATCCGCGAACTAGAGATCGATACCGACAAAGTGAACGTCAACGGCGGTGCCATCGCCCTCGGCCATCCTCTTGGCTGTAGTGGTGCCCGCATCATGACAACGTTGTTACATGAGTTAGAAAGACGTGATGGACATTACGGTCTTGCAACTATGTGTATTGGTGTGGGTCAGGGCATTGCGACGATTATCGAGCGGATGTAACTTTTTTTCGGCTTGAGTCTGTACACTGAATACAAAAGATCGAAAGATCTCGCTTTTTGTTCATCCGTCATGCTATACTTGGCGAAGAAATACTGCTACTTCACTATGAGAGGAGAGGGCAATGAGTAGTTTGACGACTCGCCTGCAACAAGCCATCCAACGACTGCAAGAGCTTCCTTCGCTCCAACAGGATGAGATCGCTCGACTGATTGAGGGACAACTTGTTCCCGCAACTATTCTGCCTTCCTACGCTGGTTCGATGCCTGATCTGCCAGATGACTTTGAAGAGGAAATGATGCGAAGACGACATGACGTTCCACCTACACCTCTATTAGATGAGCAACTTCAGGAGTTGCTTGGGGACGAGGGTGAATGAAGTACTTGCTCGACTCTGCTCCTTTGGCAGCCTACACCCGTGGACGAAAGGGTGCTGTTGCTCGACTGGATGTCCTTATTCGCTCTCAGGATACTGCAACGAGTATTCTCAGCTATGGGGAAGTAATCGAGGGACTTCACTCGTTTCCCGCTCTGTATACTCAGTATCAGAGCATTGATAAAAGACCCATTTGGCATACAGCTGTGTATTCTTGATATAACCAAAGGGTTACGTCCAACAAATTTGGCTGATCAGTGAATAGTAGTTGTTGAGCGATGTTTTCGTGTCACCACGAAAACATCGCTCAACAACTACTATCCCCTAAAACAACGTATCCTGCTCGTTAACTTGTGAATCTATGAGTTGTTTTCGTGCTTTACGACGTTTCTCCTCAACGAGCTTACGGATGCTAGCAGCTCGTGGCAGGTCTTCTGGTTTCTTTTTGTGGATGTTCTCTACCGCGTTCCTCACCTCTTGCCCGACATCGTGATGCGTAAGAATGGCTGTGTCTTCATCGGCTATCTGTTCTCGTTGTAGTTTGGCGTCGGTAGCGGTGACGCGAAAGAGGTTGGCGGCAAGGCTTTCTGGTCCCATGACATCAAGTATTTCAATGTTTGGAGGTAAGTTCCAGAACACGGCTAACTCACTTGATGTCATAGTGTACATTCCTTGATAGCCTGCATCATGAAATAAGCCCATATTTTCGGATTTGACACCCGATTTCATCGCTGTTGAGGACAGGGATATATTTTCGTCGGCGACCTTGAGGCGCAGGATAAGTCGTTGCTCCTGCTCTCGTCGCGCTTGCTGCATATCGTAGACTTCGGCGGTGAACGCAAAATAGTTTTGTGCCGCCGCGATCTCGGCTTTCTCAGGATCGCCATTTTGAGCGATAAGATAGCAGGCACGCTTACTCAAAAAGTAATCTCTGACCTTGCGTTTCCCACCTTTACCTACTGTGATCATTTTATCGACACCAGTAAAATGATCCTCAATGGTAAGATTGATATCTGGCGATGCGGCGGCTGTTATGGCTTTTTTGATAACCTTTTCAAAGTTCTGCCAATTCTCGTAGCCGAGTACCTCCATTAAATCGCGGGCACTCCAGTATTCGCTACCAAGAACGTTCACTTGCTTGATACTCTCGAAGTTGGGCATCTTCATCATGGCTAACATTTTCCTCCTGTAAACTATCAATGGCAACAGCAATTCCAATGATATGCTGTCGCCATTATACTCTATTTTAGCCGATTGCGCCCTAGCGGTTATCTTCTACTTCACTGAGTTACACAGCTTCACCATGTATGGCGGAGTCGTATACCTCTTGCAACTTTGGCACGGTCTCGTATTGTGCCAGCTCGGAAGGGTCGATCCAGCGCATCTCGGTGGCCTCCCAATCGGTCTTGATAGCATCAGGCGTGACAACCTCGAACAGGAAGGGGTGGATAAACCAGTGACGGTCCAGGTCGTTGTCGATGTATTCTACAACGGTGCCACGCCGCAGCATACGTACCTGATCGTGCTGTAGACCTGTTTCTTCGCGTATCTCGGTGTAGGCTTGCTCTTCTGGCGTCACGTTTTGCTCGACAAAGCCACTGACGCCTGCCCAGTGACTCTGGTAGCTACCAACGCGCTGGCTACGGCGTACTAATAAAATTTTGGCAGGCGTTGTATCTATACGACGTAGGATATTGGTGACAACGTGCGTTGGGCGTGGCGATGATGGTTGAGAAGACATGTATCTCTCCTTTTTCATATGCTCCTACTAGAGGTGACAGTAAGCTGAATTTCTTGTATACTCTGAACAATTAGTATAGCGAACAGGGAGTTTCTCTTATGCAAACACAAGAGCCAGCAGTGGTAACACCAGCAAGCACAGAGCCGATTGCACAACAGTCCTGGCGTGACCTTGTGCAACCCTGGTGGAAGGCAACACTGGCTGTGTTGCCGACATTTCTTGTGGCACGGTTCATCTTTCTCTTGCTCGCATACTTCGGTGGCGTGCTGTTCATTGCAGCCAATTTTTCGCCATCTCCTGTATCCTATCATGATCTATTGGCCGCCTGGAATCAGGGCGATGAGACAAACTATCTCGCTCTTGCTACTGATGGCTATACAAAGGCACAACAGGCACTTTTTTTTCCACTCTATCCCATGCTTATTCGCATGCTGTCTCCTCTCTTTCACCATAGCATGCTCGCTACAGGCTTCTTCCTTTCTAACGTTGCTTTCCTTGGTGTATTGATTGTGTTCTATCGTTTAGTTGAAACAGAGTTTGATCGTGACACCGCTAAACGTAGCGTGTTGTATCTGGCAATTTTCCCGACCGCGTTTTTCTTTTTTGTAGCCTCTAGTGACTCGCTTTTCCTATTATTGGTATTGTTATCTTTTTACACGATGCGACGTGGCTCGTGGTGGCTTGCTGGTCTCTTCGGTGCGTTGGCGACGCTGACACGCTTTGAAGGCATCTTCCTGTTTGTTCTATTCCTCTGCGAATTTGCGCGGCAGAAATTACCGCAGATACGGCAAGTGTGGGGCGAGAAAAAGACATTAGATTGTGTAATTCTTGTAAGTAGTGTACTGGCAAGTCTGCTCATTCCGCTTGCCCTCGTTATTTATGCCTCCGCGCTCAACGCGCTTTTGGGCGACCCCTTTGCCTTTATTCATGCTCAGGCTCAGCAAAGTGCAGGCTTTTCATTCCCTCTACTGGGGCCGCTTGTGGCAGTCAAGGACATTGTACGCCAGCCTCATACAAGCTTTGTCGTTGCACACAGTATTCTTGATCTTACAGCACTACTCCTCTTCGCCGCACTGCTCGTTCTGTGTTTCTTTGGACCTGAACGTTTCGCCAGAAATCAATGGACGTTCGCGCTATTTGGACTGTTGCTACTCCTGTATGCGCTGTCATTCCCCGGTAGTGCAGCCACTCATGGTTCGCCATATGATGCATTGCCCTCTATGCAGCGGTTGGTGCTGGTCATCTTCCCGGGTTTCATGCTCCTTGCACGTCTTGGACGCCGTGCATGGTTTCATCAGGGCTACCTCTTGCTTGCGCTACCTATGCTGGCATTCTTCGTTCTGCAATTTATCACAGGACATTGGATTGTCTAATACCCAAACGATTACCGCTCCTCCTTTACACTTACTTGACGAATTGTCAACTGTCCTATATAGTAGGCTAGGAACAATGTACATATTTGTACACATCCCAAAAAATAACAGCATTTATGGACATACTGTATCATTTTCTAAGCTTTTCACAGGACCTATGCGTTTTTTTTACCACTGGAGGTAGGCCGACGTGTCAAACATAATCGTCGTAGCCCTCATCATTACCATACTCCTTGGCGCACTTTTAGCTCTCCTCACGGGTTTTTACATTGGAGGGACACGCAATAAAGTACGTTTCGAGGAGCGTTTACGTGTTGAGAAGGAAGCCAACGAACGTCAACTTTTAGAATTACAAGGACAGCAGCGCGATGCATTGCGCGAGGCGCGCGATGAAAGCGCGAGTTTTCGTGCCTCTATCGAGCATGAGAATGCGGAGCGACGTGCAGAGTTACAACGCCAGGAGCGACGTATTCAGCAAAAAGAAGAGAACCTCGAACGCAAGATCGATGCATTAGAGCAACGTGAGCGCAAGTTGCAAGTAAAAGACCGCGCCCTCGATGAGACACGTGAAGAGATCGAGGAAATTAAACGCGGCCAACTGGCAACGCTTGAGCGTATCGCACAATTTACCGAGATGCAGGCACAAGAGCTTCTTTTGAACCGCGTTGAAGATCAGGTACGTGGCGAGGCCGCGCATCGTGTACGTATCATCGAGGAGCAGGTGCGTGATGAGGCTGATGCACGGGCACGCGAAATCATCACACTTGCAATTCAACGCTGTGCCTCCGATCAGGTCTCCGAATCGGTGGTCTCGGTTGTACAACTGCCGAACGACGAGATGAAGGGGCGCATTATTGGGCGTGAGGGCCGCAATATCCGTGCATTAGAAGCCGCTACAGGAGTCGATTTGATTATCGACGATACGCCGGAGGCGGTTGTACTCTCCGGCTTTGACCCGGTACGGCGCGAAGTTGCACGACTTGCACTCACAAAACTTATTCTCGATGGGCGTATTCATCCGGCACGTATTGAGGAGGTTGTTGCCAAAGCGCGGCAAGAGGTGGATATGATTGTCCGCGAAGAGGGTGAGCGTGCCGCGATGGATGCCAATGTGCCAGGGCTGCAACCAGAACTTCTCAAAATTCTGGGACGGCTCCACTTTCGCACTAGTTATGGACAGAACGTTCTGACTCACTCAGTCGAGGTGTCGATTCTTGCCGCAACAATTGCCTACGAATTAGGGGCTGATGTAAACGTGTGTAAGACTGCTGCGCTGCTACATGATATGGGCAAGGCCATCGACCAGGAGGTTGAAGGACCACACGCGATCATTGGCGGTGAGGTTGCGCGTCGCTTCGGCAAGTCACCCAAGATCATTCACGCAATGGTGGCACATCACGCGACTGATGCCGAGCCACAAACGATTGAAGCCGCAATCGTGCAGGCGGCAGATGCTATCTCCGCTGCTCGTCCAGGTGCGAGACGCGAAACGATTGACCTCTATATCAAACGCCTGGAAGCTCTGGAAGGTATCGCGAACTCGTTTCAGGGAGTCGAAAAATCGTTCGCAATTCAGGCCGGACGCGAGGTTCGCATTATTGTCAGGCCGGAAGAGATCGACGAGTTTGCCGCGCATCGTCTCGCCAGCGAGATCGCGCACAAGATTGAGGAGAGCCTTGACTATCCGGGCCAGATCAAGGTGCAGGTTGTACGCGAAACTCGTTCCGTCGATTACGCAAGATAGGGATGAATGGTGTGTGAGCGAATGCAAGCAAGAAACTTGCTTGCATTCGCTCACACACCATATTTTTTGTGAAGAAAGAAATAGGTGCTACATGCCAAACTATGTTGACTTACATATACATTCAACCGCCTCGGATGGCCTCTATTCGCCTCCCGAACTTATGCAGCATGCAAAAGAGGCAGGCTTACGTGTCGTTGCATTGACCGACCATGATACAACGAATGGTGTCGAAGAGGCAAAGCAAGCAGCGAGAGCGTTGGATATTGATTTCATTCCTGGTGTCGAGATCAACACCGATACCAGCGGTGGCGAGGTACATGTCCTTGGCTATTTCCTTGAGTATCAGTGCCCGAAGTTTCAGGCTACCTTGAAGATTCTGCGGAATGCACGCGAACGACGCGGCGAACGCATTGTGGAGTTGTTGAACGAAGAGGGCTTGCATATCAAGTGGGAGCGCGTGCGTGAGATCGCTCAAGGTTCTGTGGGGCGTCCGCATGTCGCTGAGGCACTGATGGAAGCAGGTTACGTACAGAGCGTGGCGGAGGCATTCGACAAGTATATTGGCAACGGCAAACCAGCCTATGTGCCACGCTACAAGCTCTCGCCAGAGGACGCAACACGGCTCATTGTCAGTGCGAACGGCCTTCCTGTCATCGCGCATCCGCTCACTGTTCCTGGTTTAGCCACGCTACATGAGTTGCTCCCCGCACTCAAAGCTGCTGGCCTCGTTGGTCTGGAAACCTATTACGGACAATACACGCACGAAGATGAGCAGGTACTGCTAGTCATCACACACCAGTACGATCTCATTCCTACTGGTGGCACCGATTATCATGGTCCAAATATCCATCCCACGCCGCTAGGGGGCCGCTATGTGCCCTACGAAGCGGTCGAGAAGTTGAAAGCGGCTGCGAGCAAGCGACGCGGAACAACGCCGCCTGCGTTTGTGTTGCCCCCGCCTGTAGAAGAAAAATAAGACTATAGAGAAAAACCATAGGGCGCGGAATTCGCGCCCTATGGTTTTTCTCTATAGTCTTCTAAGCACCTCTCTTCGGCCCGCGTCACGCCACTTGTTGACTTCGCCTTGTCCGTCGGAAACGGGTTGGCGACGCTGTTGTTCGTTTGCTACGTGGCTCTGCATCAACAGGCTAGCGGCTATGGCTGCGACCTGCGTTGGTGTCACCTCGTCAGGTGTTTCTTCCACCACAACGGCCTCTTTTTTGTGTGGGTCCCATTCTTCAGCGATAAAGTCGGTAGATATATCACCAGCAATATAGCGAGGCTGATCCATGAGCCAGCGTGCAAAGGGAATCGTGGTACGCACGCCGATAATTCTGTACTCATCGAGGGCACGACGTAGCCGGGCAATGGCTTGTGTGCGGTTGCTACCCCATACGATCAACTTGGATAGTAGTGGGTCGTAGAAGAGCGGCACCTGTAAGCCTGCGTAGAGACTGCTATCGACACGGACTCCAGGACCCGATGGCTCTTGCAATGCCTGCACCGTGCCTGTTGCGGGCAAAAAGCGATTGAATGGGTCTTCCGCTGAGACGCGACACTCGATGGCGGCACCGCGCAAACTGATCTGCTCTTGAGTGAAGGAGAGTGGCAGACCGGCGGCAACACGAAGCTGTTCCTGGACCAGATCGACGCCTGTCACCCACTCGGTCACGGGATGCTCAACCTGAATACGTGCGTTGACCTCCAGGAAATAAAAATTGCCATCCGGTCCCAGCAGATATTCGGCGGTGCCCGCATTGACATACTTGATAGTACGAATAAGATTGAGCGTTGCGCTGGTCATACGTGCGCGTAGTTCCGCGCTGACAACTGGCGATGGTGATTCCTCGATCAGCTTCTGATGGCGGCGTTGGATGCTACATTCGCGCTCACCGAGATGAACGACATTGCCATGTGTATCTGCGATAAACTGTACCTCGATGTGGCGTGCGGGGGCGACGGCTTTCTCGACGTAGACGCGAGCATCGCCAAAGGCACTTTTGGCCTCGCTACGTGCGGTGCGTAATGAGGAAAGCAGGTCTTTGGGGTCACGCACAAAACGAATGCCCTTGCCGCCACCACCAGCCGCCGCTTTGAGCAGGATGGGATAGCCAAGTTGCTCGGCGATCTCCGCCACCTTTGTATCATCCTCTACGTCGGTCATCGCTCCAGGCACGATAGGCACATCTGCAGCTTGCGCGGTGCGTCGGGCGGCTGTTTTCTCGCCCATTGCAAGCTGTGCCTCGGCTGGTGGTCCAACGAAGATAAGGCCAGCATCTTTACAGGCTCTGGCGAACTCTGGATTTTCCGATAGGAACCCGTAGCCAGGATGCACGGCCTGTGCGCCTGAACGTTTTGCCACATCAAGCAGCACAGGAATATTGAGATAGCTTTTGGCGGCGACCGATGGACCAATATGATACGCCTCATCCGCCATCTGCACATGCAGGGCGTCGCGATCCACGTCACTATAGACGGCAACGCTCGTCAATCCCAATTCGCGACAGGCGCGAATGACACGTAACGCAATCTCGCCGCGATTAGCAATCAAAACTTTTTGGAAGGGCCACTGGTCTATTGAAAGTGTGCCAGGAGCATGCATAAAGGCAACCTCGACTTCATGAAGTTATTTTTGGTTACAGTATAGCATGTTCTTATCGCTTCACTTCGGGTGGCATCACTCCCCTTATCGAAGCATCGACCAACTGCACAGGGTGCAGCGATGGAATTGGCCTGTCCAGTCGTTGCAACGACGCCTTAATTTGCAGGAGACAGCCAGGGTTGGCGGTTGCAATCATATCGGGGTTCATGCTCAGAATGTTGCGGGCTTTGCGCTCGCCTAGCTGGTTCGCGGTTTCTGGCTCTAGCAAGTTGTAGGTGCCTGCGCTGCCACAGCAGATATCGGCCTCTGGAATGTCCGTCAGTTCGAGGCCAGGAATGGCACGTAGCACTTCGCGTGGTTGTTTGCGAATACCCTGTGCATGGGCGAGGTGGCAAGCGTCGTGATAGGCAACGCGCAGATTGATGGGATGACGCGGCGCGACTGGTGTAAGTTCCGCCAGTAGTTCTGTGATGTCACGCACTGAGTCCGAAAACGCCTTTGCGCGTTCTGCATATTCGGGGTCGTCTCGCAAGAGATAGCCGTATCCTTTCAGATTAGAGCCACAACCTGCTACGTTCACCACAATGGTATCGGCGCCCCACGCCTCGAATGTGTCGATCAGCTTGCGTGCGTAGCGCAGTCCCTCTTCCTCGCGACCCGCATGTACGCTGAGGGCACCACAACAACCTTGTGTTGGTGGTGCGACGACATCACAGCCTTCCGCTGTAAGTACGCGAATCGTGGCCGCGTTCACATCATCGAAAAACACACGCTGAATACAGCCAGTGAGTAGCCCGACACGTCGCCGTTTCGTGTCTTTTGCTCGATTGAATGCCTTTGATCGTGCCAGGAGAGAATTCAGGCGAACAGGCGGTAGAATAGCCTCCATGCCCAGGAGTCGCGCAGGGATGAGCCGTTTAGCTGTGGGAGTTTCGAGCAAGCGCTTAGCACCGCTCTTCTGGTAGAGCCAGAGCAGAGGTGTCATCAGTCGTAGACGCGAGGGATAGGGAAAGAGGCTGAAGATAAGCGTGCGAAAGAGGCGATCCCAGAGTGTGCGCGGATGATGGCGTTCGATCTGTGGGCGCGTAGCTTCAATCAGTTTGTCGTATTGCACACCCGACGGGCACGCGGTTACACAGGCCATACAGCCGAGGCAACGGTCCATATGTGTCGTGAATGCGTCTGTGATGCCGATTTCACCTTCGGAAGCCATCTTCATCAGGTGGATGCGGCCACGCGGCGAGTCCATTTCTTCTCCCCACAACAAATACGTTGGACAGGTTGGGAGACAGAAACCGCAATGCACACAATCCGCGAGCAATTCAGGGTCGGGCGCATGATGGCTATCGAAGACCGACCATCGCTGTTGCTGTTTTGTGGCGGTTGTGGTTGTTTGCTCGATGAGACCGTGTGGGCCTGATTCTTCAGAGAAATTATCGTTGCTATTGTGGGTGTTCAATGTACTCATGGTATCTGGTGCGGCACATGTCTATAACGGTGCAGGATATGTAGCCGCGCTCCTTTCTGACAACCAACGGGCGACCACAAGGGTCGCCCCTACTATACTCTCACTCCTACGAGGCGCGTCAACATGTATGGTAGGGGCGACCCTTGTGGTCGCCCGTTCGTAAGCCCATAAATCATGTCTTACAACCCTCCGACAAATCTTCCAGGGTTGAGTGTGTTGTGTGGGTCGAAGCGTGCTTTCAAGTTTCGCATTATCCCTAATGCTGACACAGGACCCCATATGTCGAGTTGCTGTGCGAGATGAAATGATGCCTCTGTAACGACAATGCTCCCCATTTGCTCTAAGGCTTTTTGTCGTAACTTGTTTACGCTTGCTACAAGAACGGCATTCTCTCCTACAAGTTGCACGGAGATAAGCCCATGTCCGGCGTGCGCTCGCCATGTTGCATGCACCTGCTGTTGCTGGCATACCTGCTTCATGTCCGTCAACCAGTGGGCGATCTCAGTTGGTAGCAAACTAGCTTTCAAGGTGAGCGTGTTTGGTGAATCGTTCTTTATGGTAGTGTGTTTTGTTTGCGCCCAGAATTGCTCTTCCGCATCGCCTACGAGCGTCTGTGCTGCCCCAACTACATTTCCGTGTATGTCGGCGGCCATTGAGAGCAGTGTATTGGCCTGTGCCGTTACTGCTTCTTGCCCCATCTCGAAACGTACCGCCATTGTGTATGTGTTAGCCTGCGTGGTATCGCCCACTATATCTATGATGGTTGGTACCAGCGTGGAACCAATGATACGTACCGCCAGTTCACAGAGTGGCGGCACAGATGAAGCCGTTATATGTACGGTGCGCGATGCAACTGGCAATGGATAGAGGCGAAAGGTGGCGGAGACGATGACGCCGAGTGTACCCAATGCACCTGTGAAGAGCTTGGGCAGGTCATAGCCGGCCACGTTTTTGACGACCTTGCCGCCACCTTTGGCAATTGTGCCATCGGCCAGTACAACGCGCACGCCGATGATCGAATCGCGTACACCACCATAGCGCAGGCGACGTGGACCCGTTGCATTGGTAGCAACGAGACCACCAATGGTTGCCTCTGCTGCAAGGTCGGGATCGAGTGCGAGCCATTGGCCGGTTTTTGCCAGTGCCGCCTGTAATGTCGCAAAGGGCAATCCTGCCTCCGCTATGACAACGAGGTCTTGCGGGACGTGTTCAACAATCTGGTTTAGCCGCGCTGTACTTAGAAGAATATCGCCGCCCGTTGGTGGTAGACCCATGTCGAGCTGTGTACCACCGCCGCGTACCAGCACACGCAAGCCCTCTTTATCGGCAAAGGCCAGCACCGTCGCTATCTCTGTCTCGTTCGCTGGCTCCACAACAACCTGTGGGTGTATGCCTGCAATGATATCGCCCTCTTCGGCGGCACGAACCCAATTCCCTACCAGCGGCTCAAGGGAAGATTGGAGCGATTGTGTTGAAATGGTCATCGTGCCCCTCCTTAAAAACGTTCGATGACGCCAGCGGCCTCTAGTGGATGCTGACGATAGGGACCAGGAACTTCACCACAGAGGCGTGGAGTAGGATACACTTTGTCTGGATTGCTCAGCCTTTGTGGGTCGATGGCGCAGCGGATAAGCTGGTGCGTCGCCATATCCGCCTCGGTGAACATAAATTGCATGTAGGCTTTTTTGTCGATGCCGACGCCGTGTTCGCCTGTGATGCTGCCGCCATGATCGACGCAGATACGCAATATCTCACCCGCAAGTTTCTCGGCATGATGCTCGGCCCCCTCGTTCCTTTGATCGTATAACACAAGGGGATGGAGGTTGCCGTCGCCTGCATGAAAGACATTGGCGACACGTAGACCGTAGTGCGAACTTAACGCCTCGATTTCGCGCAACACCACTGGCAGAGCGGTGCGGGGTAGCACGCCATCCTGTACAATATAGTTTGGGCTAATGCGTCCCATCGCGGCGAACGCGGCTTTGCGGCCTTTCCACATCAGAGTGCGCTCCTCGTCGGTCCGAGCAAGGCGATACTCTGTCGCTCCGGCCTTTTTGCAAATATCTTCGATCTGTGCGAATTGGTGTGCGACCTCTGTGGCGGGTCCATCAAGTTCAATTAACAGAATCGCACCTGCGTCAAGTGGGAAGCCAGCGTGTACCGCCGCTTCACATGCTTCGATTGCTAGCTTATCCATCATCTCGACAGCGGCTGGTACAATGCCTGCTGAGATGATGCCGGAGACGGTTTCGCCTGCCGCGTCGGGATTCGTAAAGGCGACCATGACCGTTTGTATCGCTTCGGCTTTGCGTACAATGCGAACCGTGATTTCAGTGGCAATGCCTAATGTGCCTTCGGATCCTACGATGATGCCTGCCAGGTCATAACCGGGGGGTTCGAGCGTTGGACTCCCAATCTCGACCAGTTCACCATCAGGCAATATGAGTTTCATACCGAGGACGTGATTGACGGTAAATCCGTACTTCAAGCAGTGGGCACCGCCAGAATTTTCGGCGATATTGCCACCAATTGAACACACCTGTTGACTGGAAGGGTCGGGGGCGTAGTAGTAGCCATGTGGGGCGACACGCTGTGTTACCCACAGGTTGATGACACCAGGTTGAAGAACAATGCGCTGATTGGGCAGATCGACATCGAGGATGCGATTCATACGAGCAAGCGAGATAACTACGCCGCCTTCTATAGGAAGGGCGCCACCCGAAAGCCCTGTGCCGGAACCGCGCGGTACAAAGGGAATGTGTTCGCGAGAACAGATACGTATAATTCCTTGCACCTCCTCTGTCGAGGCTGGTAGTAGCACGAGAGCAGGCGTCACACGAAAGCTCGTCAGGCCATCCGATTCATACGTTCGTAGTTGCTCCTGTTTCTCTATCACTCCCTCGTTGCCTACAATTGTTCGCAACTCTGCAACAATGTCTGCTTTTAGCATCAGCTTCTCCTTGAAACATTGGCTGCTCTGACTACAATGTCGTCGCTACAAGGCTGTATTGATTGATGAGGACTGTATTATACTATACCCCCACAGGGGCTAGTGTATCAAGGGTTGTTTATAGATGCTACATTTACCACGATTTTAAAGTGTGTCTATTGCTTACGGGGCGTCATAGAATGAGGCCCGTACATAGTTCAACATCATAAAAGTTCCGGGGATTGATGAGATGTAGGGGCCTTATTCTATAACGCTTGCGTCCTCATCGACCACGTTTCCCATCTATTGGGTACGTCCCTCAATCCTCCCAAACATTGTTTATGGGGACGAGGGCGTTATGAATAATGGCCCCTACAGAAGAGATAATTTATTGCAATTGCTGTTTTACAATCAGTGCTGTCCAGTTGCTAAGCCATAGAACAGCAAGGACACGGCAATGAGCAGGATAACTGTAACTAGCACGAGGCCAAAGTTGTGGAACAGGCTCAGACGCTGACCTTTCATAATGGTGCGGTTATTGCCAACAAGTAGCACAACAACGACGAGCAAGGGAGCCATGACGCCTGCAATAACGTTAGCCCAGAAGATCAGTTGAATGGGGTTGATGCCGATCAGCGCAACGACCAGTCCTACTATAAGGGCTATTGTAAGAATAAGGTAAAAGCCCTCGTTTTGCCAGGGACGCTTCGAGAGTCCTGCTGACCAACCAAAGGCACCTGTGATGGCATACGACGTACTTGCCAGTAGAACGGGGATGGCGACAATGCCCGACCCGACGAGACCGATGGCGAAGAGGTAACGGGCGAGTGGACCTGCTAATGGCTCAAGTGCGTGTGCGGCGTCGGCGGCGGTGTTGATGCTACCGTGATGAATGAAGAGCGTCGAGGCGGTACAAATGATAATAAAGTATGCCACGACCTGTCCGCTAATCGCCCCCGTGCCAACATCAATCTTCACGTCTCGCAACTGTTGTTTGAGATTACCCACTCGCGTCTCCTCAATCTCGCCCTGTGTCTGCCAGAACATCGAATAAGGCGAAATTGTCGCGCCCAACAGTGCCACTGCGCTGCTGATACTGGTAAAATCGAAGATGACCTGCGGCACAAACGTATGCACCAACACTGTACCCCAGTTAGCGTGTGAGAAGAAGGCGGTGAGAATATACGCGATGAACACAAAGCTCATGGTGAGGAAGATTTTTTTGAATGACTCGAAATTGCGATATACGGTGAGATACCATAACACGAACGCCGCTGGAGCGACAAACCAGACCCAGCGAATGCCTGTAACCAGTTCCAAGCCGCTACCAATGGCGGCGAGGTCGGCAGCAATGAGTGCTACATTGGTAATAAAAAGCAGCAGTGAGGCAAGGATTGCCAGAGTACGCCCATAATGCTGACGCAACAACTGTGATAGTCCCTGCTGACTGATGCGCCCGATCTTGGCACAGGCGAACTGAACCGCGTAGTAGAGCGGTGTCGAGAGCAGCATCAACCAGAGATGTCCATACCCTACAGTCGCGCCATCAACGGCGTATGCGGTAACGGCAGAAGGGTCATTACCGGATGTGCCCGACAATACTCCTGGTCCAATAATGCGCCAGAACGTGTTCGATTGGCGCGGTGAATGAATATTGCCCTCTTTCTCACGCATACCTTCTGCCGTAGGTGCCTGCTGTTCAACCTGGTCGAGTAGGCTGTCTTGCGGTTTTTCGTTTTTTGGTGAAAGTCTCTGCTCTCCAGGTTTTGTGAGTGACTCTAGCTCTGCTTCGTTGGCATCAATTTTTACATCGCCTGGAGTTTGCCCGTCGGATGCTGTATCTACCTCTTGCACGCGGTCTACTGGTATCTCGAGCTTCTTGCGAAAAAGGATACCTTTTGAAACCTCTCCCTCCTCGACCTCTCCCTGCTCATTCCTCTCTACATTCGTAACTCTTGCCGAACTTATATCCTGCATGCCGAGGTCACCCTCCGTTGCCTCGACCTTCATACCAATGCCAATTTCTTTCCTATTATTTTTGCTACGTATATCGGCCATATATATTCTTTCTCTTTAAGTTTGCCAGATAATTTCTCTTTTCATAATTCCTCTGTATCACGTGAGAGGGCGATAGAATGTTACTTGTTTATAGATATGAACGATAGCAGGAGGGCTATTATGCATAACACCCTTGTATGAATAACCAACGACGGCGAGGATTGAGGGATGGAATCAATGATTGGAAACGTGGTCGATGGGAACAAGGGCGTTATGAATAAAGGCTCCTACGGTACTATGACCGATTTTGTGTGTCACAAACACCCACACTTGGCGGTATATACATGTTATAGTAAATTGGAAAGATGTATTGCTTTATCAAAGGAAGTTAGTATGCAGCACTTGAATAAAAAAATTCGTACAGTGTTAGTCGGTTGTGGAAGTATGAGCAGTGCGTGGCTCGATGCCACGTTTGCTTTACCAGACGTAGAGATTGTCGGCCTCGTTGATGTTGTAGAGGCTGCGGCGCAACAGAAGGTACGTCAATATGCTTTAGCGAGTGCCGTTATAGGGACCGATCTGGGAGTAGTGCTGAATAAGACTCAGCCTGATGCTGTATTCAACTGTACAATTCCAGAGGCGCATTACGCTGTAACGATACAGGCACTCACGCATGGTTGCCATGTGTTGAGCGAAAAACCTTTAGCCGACTCAATGGACCATGCAAGAGAGATGGTTATAGCGGCTCAAAAGGCCAACAAGATTTTCGCTGTCATCCAGAATCGTCGCTATGAAGCCAATATTCGCCGTATGACACACTTCCTCACGTCAGGCGCACTCGGCCCACTAACTACCGTCAATAGCGATTTCTACATCGGGGCGCATTTCGGCGGTTTTCGCGATACTATGCGTCATGTTCTTTTGTTAGATATGGCAATACACTCATTCGACGCAGCACGTCTGCTTACAGGTGCCGAGGCGGTATCAGTCTATTGCCACGAATGGAATCCGCAGGGATCATGGTACGATTCCGACGCCTCAGCCATCGCCATCTTCGAGATGAGCAATGGGTTGGTCTACACTTATCGTGGTAGTTGGTGTGCCGAGGGACTAGCCACGACATGGGAGTGTGACTGGCGTTTTGTCGGTCAGCATGGGAGCGCAACTTGGAACGGAGCCGATATTGCTCAGGTACAGGTTGTTAAAGAAACGGGCAGTTTCCTCTCGACCTATAACGACGTAGTGATCCCTTCCTATGAAGCACCTAACATTGGTGGTCACGTGGGTATCATTCAAGAATTTTTCGCCTGTATCCGCAATGGTACACACCCTGAGACGAATGCCTCCGACAACATTAAGAGTCTCGCAATGGTCTTTGGGGCAATTAAAAGTGCTGAGCAAGGTCGGAAGGTCGATATTGAAGATACCAGGTTTGTCTTTTAGACAATCGTATATATCTTACGTTCCCTTCTTGCGAATGGTCATTCAAACCTTCACGAGTTCGATATACGCATCCTTATCAACACGAGCCGAGAAGAGCCTGGTCTCCTCGGTTCCATCCATCACGACATAGACAACGCCACCATCGGCGGCATTGACATAGCCCTGTTCACCTGTGCGTATCAAGCGCACACGATCACCTTCTTGAAAGTAGGTGCCTTCCGCATTCGTTTCCATTATAGTGTCTGCCTTTCTCTTGGAATTTCCACAAGCGTTTGCGTAAGATTTGTTTGCACTTTATTGGATAGAGGGGAGCGTAACGCAAGTGCAACGTCATAGGGAGTGCTGTGCGCGATACTGGGTACAAGCGAAGATGCAATGACCTTCCTATAGATTTTTACATACTTCTGAGCCATGACGCGTGCCGTGAAATTGTGTTCGACATGTGCATGAACCGCTACTCGATCAAGCCCGCGAATGCGGAAAATGGAGTGCGCCATCTCGTCTACATTCTCCACAAGAAAGCCACTTGTACCGTGTGCCACAATTTCTGGGGCTGCTCCGCGATTGAAGGCAATCACTGGACAACCGACCGCCATCGCTTCAATCATCACCATGCCAAACGGCTCTTCCCATTGGATGGGATTGAGCAAGGCGCGTGCACGACTCAACAGAGCAACCTTCTGTTTCATGTTGACCGGACCAATGTACTTGACCTGCTGATCGTCGATGAGTGGTTGAATGTGCAGGTCAAAATAGTTGACTGATTCCTCAATATGCCGATCAATGGTGCCAGCAAGTACGATAGGTACACCGGCCTTTTTTGCTGCCGCGATAGCCAGGTGTGGGCCTTTCTCAGGCACAAAACGCCCTAGCCACGCGACGTAATTCTCTGGTTGTTGTTCTGCCGCCTGATAGTGTTGCATTGGTAGGCCATGATGGACTACGCCAACAATATTGAGCGGATGCGTATTGTTTGCGCGTGCTTGCTCACTGATCATAACCATTGGCACTGCTGAAGCCCATTCCATATAATAATCGTCGGCATCTCCTGTCCACGACTGCACACGGTCAAAAGGAAAGTGGCTATGAAGTGTCATGACATGCGCTACACCAACATGTGCTAAAAGGGGTAGGAGATACATTTCTGCGCTGGAAGAGAGATGTGTATGCACAACATCAAAATCGTGGTCTTTGATATATTCAACCGCTTTGTGAAGATGATAGTAGGCTTTGAGATGTCCCTGCCACGGAACACCAGAGTCAATCAGTGATTGCGGGAAAAACGAAACAAGTTTCGCCGATGTCTTAGCATCGCCGGGAGCGAATAAGGTAACGTCGTGTCCCTGTGCTACCTGCTCTTCTACCAGATTATATAGCACGACCTCTGTCCCACCATAGTTTTTAGGGGGAATAGTAATCCAGGGTGGAGCGATGTGTGCGATTTTCATATGTATCCTTTACACTACGTTGGTACAAACGCCACGCCGATACAAGGCTGTATCAACAATGGTTGCATATCTTTCCATGTCGGCCCTGTGAGGACATCCTGAAAATAACGATGTGTTTAGTGGGCGTCATGGCAAGAGTTTCAAGCGGGCGAGAAGAGCAAGAGACAGCTTCTGTGGTGTTTTTGCTTGTTCCGAATAAACGTCCTACACTTAGTATACCATATATTTATGCGAAAGTCGAAGATTATTCAAAAAATGTGTAAGTACAGGCATTGTGACGCATCATAGTGCCTGTACTTACACATTTTAGTCCGCTTTTCTATTTGTTCTATCACCCTCAAGAAAGAAGACGATGCGCTCGCAAATGTTGGTGCAGTGGTCGCCAATTCGTTCGAGATTGTGGGCAATCCAGAGCCAGTATGTCATGCGCTGCATCGCCAGACCATCCTGTTGTAGCACTGGGATGGCATGAATACCCGACATCATAGTCATCAAATCTTGGCGCACTGTCTGATAGCGTTTGTCTACCACATCATCTTTTTGCAGGAGGGCTTTCGCTTCCTGAGCATTGTTAGAGGAAAACGCTTGTATTGTTTCGTGTAACATGTGCTGTGCCTCTTGTCCAAGTGTCTGGAGGCCAGCAACGATAGATGCCTCGGTCACGTTATGGTTTGCTGCTTGCTCCTGGCTATCGCTCATTACCGAAGACGGGTTTATTTCAAGCTGGCTTACGCCTGTTTTACGCAGTGGGGTCATGCGTATCAGCAGTTTTGCAATACCGACCGCGTTATCGCCTGTGCGTTCCAGGTCCGCCGTGATTGATGGTGCCGACGAGAGCAGACGCAGGTCGCGGCCCCCCAATGGCTGTTGCATTGTGAGTGACTGAAATGTGAGCCTGTCAACCTCGCCTCTCAGGTTGTCGATAGCATCGTCGGAGGCAACTATCAAGCCGCAGAGTGCTTCGTCACCCGTTGCTATTGCCTGTAACGATTGTGTAAGTGCCTGCTCGATTAATTCGCCCATACGTGTGATATCGGTCGTAATTGCTTGCAGTTGTGTGTCCAAAACTGTTCTTGCCATTGTTCTGTACATCCTTTCGTCTGTTTATGAGCATTGTAACATCCGCATATTAAGAGATTGTAATTTACATTCTCATAGCATTTTGTGGGCTTCTTATACTGATAAGAGACGATAAGTGTGTCGTTTGCTTTACGAATATAGCAAATGCTGCGACCGATATATATACTCATTCAGGCGCGGTAGAAAAGGAATTTATGATGGCTTCATCTCGCACAGAAAACATAGATGCATTACAGAAGGGTGCATTACGTCGGCAGTTTCTTCGTCGCTCGGCCAGTGGTGTAGCGGTCGCGGCCTCGGTTGGACTGCTTGCAGCTTGTGGTGGGCAAACGACCAGCACAGGTAGTAGCAATCCAACGGCGACGACGGCAAGTAACACGCCTACATCTACTACAGCACCAATGGGCTTGGCAATGCCTGCACTTTCCGATACCAAAGCAGCGTTCACCGAGATTATGAATGACGAGACTGCTCACGTCACATTTCTACAGGGGGCGTTGAAAAAGGCTGGTGCTACTGTTCGTCCTAAACCAACCTTCAAGGGATTGGCACAAACAGACATGGATTCTTTCGCGAAGCTCTCACAAGTTTTCGAGAATGTCGGTGTTGGTGCCTACTTGATGGCTGCCCCTGCGATTTCTTCAAAGGCATACCTTGCGGCGGCAGGCTCGATTCTGACAATCGAGGCCCGACACGCAGGCTTTCTTGACGTATTGCTGAGTATGCCAGTGAGTGCCAACGGTGCATTCGACAAGGCGATTACACAGGCAGACATCGTGAAGGACGTTTCGCCATTCATCGCTAGCTTGAACGGTGGGTCGGATCCTTCCGGTGCGCTCAAGAATGACGCCGATATCCTGAACTTTGCCCTGCTCCTGGAATTCCTTGAGGCCGAGTTCTATACCACGAATGTACCAAATTTGTTCAAGTAAATTAGAGAGAACGAACAAAACGGGCATCCCCATTAGGGATGCCCGTTTTGTTCGTTCTCTCTGTTAACGTGCCGTGCGTCGTCCATAGGCAGTGACAGCGAGCGGGACGAAGACAATGAGAATGCCTATACACCATGCGAGTGCCTGCCATATGGTTGTAGCATCTGGCTTGTTGAGGAGCAGGCCACGCACCGCGTTGACAACTAGCGTCACTGGCTGATGTTCCGCGAAGACACGCAACCAGGTCGGCATCGTACTCGTTTGTACGAACGCGCTACTGGCAAAGGTCAACGGGAAGAGCCAGATGAAGCCAGCGGACTGTGCCGCCTCGACACTACTCACCGCCAGACCAATCGTTGCCGATATCCACGAAAAAGCGAAGCTTACCAGTAACAGCATTCCCACACCTGCCAGCAGGTACAGGAAGCCGCCATCAGGTCGAAAACCGACGAGCAACCCGACAATCCACATCACCGCAACTACAATGACGTTACGTACCAGGTCGGAAAGCGTGCGTCCTGTAAGAACGGCTGATTTCGCCATTGGTAGCGAGCGGAAGCGGTCAACTAAGCCTTTTTGAATATCGTTGGCAAGGCCGATGCCAGTGGTCGTCGAGCCAAAGATGACCGTTTGTGTAAAGATGCCCGCCATCAGGTAGTTGACGTAGCTTGTACCATTGACAGCAATGGCCCCCCCGAATACATAGCGAAAGAGCAAGACAAAGATGATTGGTTGAATGGTCGAGAAAATCAACTCTTCGGGAATGCGTGGAATTTGCGTCAGGTTGCGCCGCGCCAGGACAAGCGCATCGGCGAATGTCCAGTAGAGGGCTGGGCGTGACTCTGGCACTAATGTTTTATTTATAGGTGTATTGCGGCTCATCGTACACTCCTTGCCAGAGGCTGAGCGATCTTATCGTCGGTGGATGGTGCATCCTCTTCAGTGGCGGCACGTCCAGTCAGCGTAAGGAAGACATCATCAAGTGTTGGGCGACGTAGTGACAGGTCGTCCAGAGGAACGTTTGCGCTGTCGAGGTCACGCACAACGGCGGCAAGTTGCTGGGCACCCCGTGCCACTGGTAGCACGATACGGCGCGTCGTCTTATCAATCTGCGCCTCGCCCAAGCTGTAGGGACGCAGTGTTTGTAGGGCGGTATCCAGGTTGCCTCCCTGCGCCACTGTTAATTCAATACGCTCACCACCAACCTGCTCTTTCAACTGATCGGCTGTCCCCTTGGCAATGACTCGCCCACGGTCAATGACCGCGATCTGGTTGGCGAGTGAATCGGCCTCTTCCAGGTATTGGGTTGTCAGCAAGACCGTTGTGCCCTCGGCGACGAGTCCACTGATAACATCCCACATCGAGAGACGACCGCGCGGGTCAAGACCTGTTGTCGGCTCGTCCAGAAAAATCACGGGCGGCGTCATAATCAGGCTGGCCGCGAGGTCGAGGCGACGACGCATACCACCGGAGTACGTTTTTACCGTTCGTCCGGCGGCATCGACCAGATCGAAACGTTCGAGCAGTTCTTTGGCGCGTCGTTTCGATACCGCCCCCGATAGGTGATAGAGTTGCCCGAACATCTTCAAGTTTTCGTAACCAGTAAGGTATTCATCAACGGCTGCATATTGACCCGCGAGACCAATCCGTGAGCGTAGGGCATCGGCATCCTTCACAACATCAAGTCCCGCCACCTCCGCGTGCCCTGCGTCAGGTTTTAAGAGGGTGGTCAGAATGCGTACCGCCGTCGTCTTGCCTGCGCCATTGGGGCCGAGGACACCGAGAACAGTGCCCTCTTCGGCAACTAAATCAAGTCCGGCCAGAGCCTGTGTTTTTCCATAGTGTTTTTGAAGTCCCTCGGCTATGATAGCCGGTCTATTCGACATGGTATACTTCCTCTCATAAAATTCCCAAAAATCGCAGTAAAGGCATCTATATGCCTATTCTTTCTTTGGAGGTGTATGGCGGCAATTTCTTGACCCGCATGACACGATATGTTACAATAGTGTATGTGGACATATGTCCACATACACTATTGTAACGGACATGTGTCCGTTTTGTCAAGGGAAAAGCAGCGTGACAAAAGAAACTCATGGTAGCTCATGGGATGCGTCAAAGATAGTTGGTACGCGTCCACGTCATGAGCGGCGCGATGCAATGGAGCATCGGCAGCGCATTCTACAGGTTGCACAACACCTTTTTGCTCTACATGGAGTTGGTGCCGTGAGCATGCATCAGATCGCAAAGGCTGCTGGTATTGGGCAAGGTACGCTCTATCGACGTTATGCCCATAAAGGTGAACTTTGCATGGACCTTCTATGTGAGCGTCATGAGCAACTGATCGAAGATATTGCGGTACTGTTCGAGAAGACCAAAAACTCTCCTGTCCTTGAGCGTTTAGAGGGTGTAATGGTGCAATGTATCGCCTTTCTCGAAGAACAGGGAGACATGCTTGGCCCCGTTGCTTTTACAGAGATGCAAGAGACATTGTGTTCTGATGTTCCCTCTAGCTCGCAGGATATACCCTTCTACGTCTGGCTACACCAGTTGTTCGCTGAACTCCTGACGGAGGCCGTAGAGCGTGGAGAGCTTGCCGATCTCGATGTTACGTTTACAGCAGACGCTATTCTCGCAACCCTCAATCCCATGTTTTACCGTTTACAGCGACAAGAGCGCGGCCTTCCTCCAGAACGCATCCTGCAGGGGCTCCGCCGCATTTATATTAAGGGTATCAATACATGGTGAGGCTCTATCAAGAGGAATGAGTGTCGAAGGGATTGTGCCTCCTTTATACTGACGATATAAAAAAGCATCATGGGTAAGATTTTAAGCTTTACTAGCAAATAGTCCTATAGTGTCTCCTTCCTCGCCAATCTGATGTATAGTTATAGAGGGTTACATTTTTCGGATAAGCACTACGTATAGTGACGTTTATACGTGGTGCATTTGTGCGTGGAAAGCAATGATGTTTGTCGATGTGCTTGGTCACATGACAGGGAAATGAACAATAATAGATAAAACGCGTTGTATTCGTAACCTGTATTGTCTCTAAATATTCAGGTGGGTTATATGCAACCACAACGCCAAACAATGACCGACCGCCTCGCCGATGTTATCCATATTGTTCAATTCGGCAATAAGAGCGGTGTGCTCACCGTTGAGCGCGGTGATGGTGTCACAAGAGAAGAAGGATACATTACGTTTGTTACTGGACGTATTGTCGAGGCAAGGGTAGGTCAACAAAGTGGGCTTGCCGCCTTCAATTATCTCACGACGTGGCAGGCATGCCTTTTTACGCTGATGATTCACAACAGAAATGAAGTTGCATACGTGCAACTTCCATCACCTAAAGGCAGTATGCCTGACAGCGCACCTGCTACGCGTACTCCAGTGGTGTACAATCCGAGCATACAAAACAGTGCTAGTCGTAATGGGACGGGAGCGCGGCCGTATCCACCGCAACGGTTGCAACGCGGTGAAGAAACAATATTGTATCCAGCGCAGCTTTCGCGCGTTCATCGACGTTTGCTGATGTTGATTGATGGGCGACGTGGATTGGATGATCTGGCACGTCTCCTGGGGCGTAGCCGCGACGAAGTGCAGGAATTGCTCAATGACCTGGTACGTGGAGGTCTCATTTGGCAATAACCACCCAAGAGAAGAAAGCACAGAAGGAAATACTTATGTCTATAGCTCGTTCTACACGCTCTACACATAGAGGCTTTACACTTACTGTAAAAGTGTCTATCCTACTCGTGTTTGCCGTTGTGATTCCATTAATTATTACGGTCATTGGCAGTGAACTCATCTTACGCCCAACGTTACTTTCGCAAGCCGAAACAGAGATGGGGAACGATGCTCAATCCCATGCCCAGATGATAGATGCGCTGCTGATCGCACGTATGCAGGATGTCAGCTTTCTGGGACAATACTATGCAATTCAACGATATCTTGGTGGAGATATCGCCTTTAGGCAGCAAGCTAGAGACGAATTGGCACTGGGTTATCGTCTCGATCCAAATTATAGTACCTGGACGCTCTTCGATACGCAGGGTAATGTGCGTCTATCGTATCCGGCGTTGCCAGGTCTACGTGGCAAATATACGGTGGCACCGGAACTTATAGCACAGATGCGTGGCGTCAATAGAACGCGCATCTCTGATGTCTATGTCGATCAGGCGACTCATATTGCGTTCGTTGACATCTACACGTCGATTACCTCACCTAGTCATACCTTGCTGGGCTTTGGACGTTCAACGCTCAAACTGAGCGACATCTGGACTGCCGTGAATAACGAGACGAACGCCGCCACTGGTAGCTATGCCATGATTCTTGATGGTCATGGGGTGCGGATTGCCTACACGAACACCGATGCTACGCTTGTGACGCTGCCACCCGCACTCTTCAAAGCGGTTGCGCCTCTCTCGCCGCAGCTACAACAGCGCATCAACAACGAAGATCTCTATGGCAATACGCGAGCTGCTGTCGGTGTGTTGCCCGACGCAACGCTTGCAGATGTGGTACAAAACACACAGACAACGAACACCTTTCAGTTAACACCTGCGCTACAGGAACAGCCTTTTCAGGCGTATAGCGTGAAGTGCCAGGTTGTGCCCTGGACATATCTTGTGTTGCGACCAGTGAACACGATTACGGGTGCCGCGAACCAGCAGAACCTGTATCTTATTTTGATTGCGGCAGTCGTCACCCTGATCGCCGCTATTGTCGGTCTCCTGGTTGGACGGAGTATCACAGGTCCTATTTTGCAATCGGTGTCGTCGCTACGAAAGAGCAGTCAGTCGTTGAATGAGCTTGCATCGCGTGAGCAGGTGACAACAACGGAACAACGCTGGATTGTCGAAACCTCCCAGACAGGCTTACAGGCGGTGCAGTATTATGCTGAGGCCACCAGTATTGCCGCGCGTAGTCTGGGCGATGTTGGCAACGAGTTGGTGCAGAACGTGGAACGCTATGCGCCTGGGCAGATGAAGCAACGTTTGGACCAGATTGTCACAACGGCGAACTATATCGAAAATGCCGCCGCCCATCAGGAGCGCAGTAGCCAGAGTCTCTCTACTGCCATCCGTGTCACTATGCAGGTGTCGGAGCAACTGGTGTCGGGTGCCACCTCCGCTGCTGAGGCATCGACGCAGTTAGAGAGTGTTATTGAGCAATTACAACAGGTGGTCGGTGAGTGATTTCTGTGGAAGGATACGCAATCATGAAATTTTTGGGTAACACAGGGCATGAAGCGGTGAAAAACTCAAGCAAGGGCGCCCGCAAGGGGACGCCCCTCCCATACCCGGAGACGAACGTGACAATGCGTCATATGGGAGGGGCGTCCCCTTGCGGGCGCCCTGGTCCAATTGCTCATTTGGGCATCGTGCTTCCTATAGTAATGGGAATCCTGCTACTCTCTGCCTGCGATAGTGCTATTGGCACAAGTGGCACTCTTCCTATTGCCAATGGTGGCAAAGGCTGTACAAAGGTCGGCATTCTACTCCCAGAGACTGCTTCATCAGACCGCTGGGAGACAAAGGATCACCCTTTGCTGATACAGGCGATCAAGGCAGCTATTCCGAATGTGCAGATTGATTATACGAATGCTCATGATAGTTCTGCTACAGAACTGAGTCAGGCTGAGGCAGACCTGACGAATGGTGATTGTATCTTGGTGGTTGGTGCCCATGACAGCGTGGCGGCGGCGGCTATTGTGGTGAAGGCGAAGGCGCAAAATGTTCCTGTAATCGCCTATGACCGTCTCATCCAGTCAAAAGATGTAAGTTACTACGTCTCCTTCAATAACGTAAAAGTTGGTCAGCTTCAAGCACAATATATTGCCAACCATTATCAACAGTACCAGAGAACGGGTCCAGTGAGCATGGTGATGATTAGTGGCTCACAGACGGACACCAATGCATTGCTCTTCAGCCAGGGCGCCCATTCGGTCCTCGACCCCTTATTCGCGGCTGGTAGCCTCAAAAATGTCTACGAGAACTTCACGCCCGACTGGAACAACAGCACCGCCCAATCAGAAATGGAGTCGGCACTATCCGATCAGACAAACAACATTCAGATTGCCTATGCAGCGAATGATGGTTTGGCAAATAGCATGATTACAGCATTGAATGCCGTAAATCTAGGTGGCAAGGTACTTGTTACCGGGCAAGACGCAACGGTTACAGGCATACATAATATCCTCGCAGGTCAGCAAAGCATGACGGTCTATAAGCCAATCGCAAAAGAGGCGCAATCAGTAGGCTCGCTCGTCAAGGCCATCTATAGCGGAACTTCTGCCACCGCATTGACGCAGGGGGCGACAACTGACACTTTTGACGGTGGCAATATTCCATCTATCCTCGATACACCTATCGCAGTTGATCGCGCCAACATCGCGCCAACTGTCATTGTCGATGGCTTTATCAAGAAGGGTGATGTGTGCGAGGGTATTCCGGCTGGTACAGCTGGTGTGTGTTAAATATGGATGGTGACAAGGAGACTGAGATAGTCTCCTTGTCACCATCCATGCCATATCTATAATCGTCCGATCAACCGTGCAAGGCGCGTTTGTTCTGCCGCAGGGTCGGTAACGGTGATGTCCATAACGAGTATTTCGTCCAGACCGGCTGCTAGGAGTTCTGTCAGACGGGCCGTGACATTGGCCTCGTTCCCAGACACGGCAAGTCTGTCGATGAGATCATCCGACATGGTGCCGTCGGAGGAAACAGGGAAACCTGCCTCGGCAAACATGCTGGCGTAGAAGGGGAGTCGTCCATAGCGGCCAATCTGCTTTCGTGCCGCCAATAACACAGCCTGACGGTCCTCGCTGAGCGCGACCGGAATATGGGCAATCAATGGTGGCACAGGACGCTGACTCTTCGCCGCTCCCTCTTGCAACGCTGGTAATGCTTTATTGAGGAGATATGGTACAGGACTAACCCATGAGATAGCACCATCCGCGATCTCACCCGCGAGATGATATGCTCCTTCGCGTAGTGCCGAGATTAGAATAGGCGTGCGTGTTGTACGTGGAAAGCTAGATTTGATGGTGTAGCATGTCCCTGTATGGTCTATCTTGCCATCCCATAGCAGTGCCCGCAAAATCTCTACATATTCTCGCGTGTGTTCCATGGGTTTCGTCAGAGGAATGCCATAGACGCCTTCAATGACGGGGCGATGGCTAGGTCCAATACCGAGCCGTATTCTATTGGGTGCTAGGTCATCGAGTGTTAAAACTTGCTGGGCTAAAGCGAGAGGATGACGTGGATATGTTGGTATAATCGCTGTTCCCAGGCGCACACTCTTTGTTTGGACAGCCGCAGCCGCGAAGATCGTCAGAGTGTCAGGTGCTGGTGTACTTTGTGTCATCCAGATTTGCTGTACGCCTGCTCTCTCTGCCGCTACAATGGCAGCTACCGCCGCCTGTGCATCTACACCAGATACAACCAGACCGACGCGCTCTCGTGTAGTGCGCTGTGCAGGTGTGACAGAAGTTGTGTTATCTTTTTGCATATTGGTCCCTTTGACAAATGAATGTTGTTGTATGCTGCTCTGAACATACCACTTTGTATTTCGTAGCGTCAAACGGGCATGCGATTTCTCTACGCTTTTGATATAATAATGCCTCAAGGCTTACACAATCGTTCGTCGTAGGGACCAGATGTATCGCGTCCGAGGCGCGATACATCTGGTCCCTACGACATTCTTTATACAGGAGATACACACATGTCCTCATTTAGTTATTTGACACACCTTGAGTGCGCTCGTTGCCATATTCAGTATGACGCAGATACACCAGCTCAGCTTTGTACATGTGGGTCGCCATTGCTGGCTCGCTATGACCTCGATGCCGTACAAAAGCATCTACGTAAAGATGCGGTACTGGCGCGCGAGCCGTCTTTGTGGCGTTATCACGAGTTGCTGCCTGTGCGCTCTCCTGACAATGTTGTGACGCTCGGTGAGGGTATGACGCCGCTATTACCTGTGCCACGTGTTGGCGCGAAACTAGGTATGAAGCACTTGTTTGTGAAGGACGAAGGTGTGATTCCTACGGGGAGTTTCAAAGCACGCGGCGCTGCGGTCGGCGTTTCGCGTGCGAAAGAACTGGGTGTGAAGACGTTTGCCATGCCGACCAACGGAAATGCGGGTGGAGCGTGGGCGACCTATGCGGCACGTGCTGGTATCGAGGCAGTAGTGGTGATGCCAGAGGCGGCCCCATCCATTACGCGCAACGAATGTGCGATTAACGGGGCGCGGCTATTTCTGGTGAATGGGCTGATCAGCGATGCCGGGGCAATTGTTGGTCGCGCTATTAAGAAATATTCCTGGTACGACGCCTCGACGCTCAAAGAACCCTATCGTATCGAGGGCAAAAAGACGATGGGCTACGAGCTTGCCGAACAATTTCAATGGAATATGCCAGACGTGATTGTCTATCCAACAGGCGGCGGCGTTGGCATTATCGGCATCTACAAAGCCCTGCGCGAATTGCAAGCAATTGGTTGGATTGGCGAACGTCTACCACGCCTTGTCGCGGTACAAGCCACTGGTTGCGATCCAATTGTGCAAGCGTGGCGCGAGGGCAAGGCCGAGTCGCAGTTCAAGAAGGATTCCACAACCATAGCCTTCGGCATCAATGTACCAAAAGCACTTGGCGACTTCCTGGTTCTGGACGCTATTCGCGCCACCGATGGCTGCGCGATTGCCGTTAGCGACAATGAACTGTTACAGGCACAGTCACTGCTCGCGGCGAATGAGGGACTCTTTGTCTGTCCCGAAGGTGCAGCAACCCTCGCTGCTACCGAAAAACTGCGCCAACAAAACTGGATACAAGAAGGTGAGCGTGTCGTGTTGCTCAATACGGGTACGGGTTTGAAATATCCTGATACCGTGCGTGTGAGTGTTCCGATGCTACAACCACAAGATGATATTGGAGAATAAGAGAGAGGTATACATGTGCAGTGCTGGCGGTCTCCGCCAGCACTGCACATGTATACCTCTCTCTTGTTAAATATGGACCTGCCACACACGGGCGACCTTATCGTAGTTACCCGTCACGATACGTGTATCGTCGGGCGACCACGACTGGCTGTAGGTTACGCCTGTTGGAATATGTTGGACCACCTGTAATGTCTGTGCATCCAGGATGTAGAGAATGCCATCGCCACCATAGACGGCGATGTAGCGGTCACTATGTGACCAGACCGCTTCGCCGATGGGCGCACCACCGGGTTCATGATAGACAAGGGCGGCTTGCTTGTTTGTAGTATCCCAGACACGAGCGGTCCCGTCAGAAGAGGTCGAGACAATGTGTTTGCTATCATGCGACCAGGAGACCGTCATCACCGAATCGGTGTGTCCCTTACAGATAAGTGCTGTCTTTCCGCTCAGTGGTTCCCAGATGCGAACGGTGGTATCCTCGGAGGCCGAGGCAACAAGCGTACCATCGGGCGACCATGCGACCGCTTTGACGCTGTTGGTGTGGTCTGAATAGGTTGTCACCACATTCCACGATGGATAAGCATAAATAATGACAGTATTGTCGGTGCGACCTGCGGCGATATACTGTCCGTTGGGTGCCCATGAGACAACACTTAGAGGCGATGGCGATTGACCGAACGACGAGAGACGTTGACTGGTATGTACATCGAGCGTTTGAATCGTGCCGTCAATAAACGATACCGCAAACTGCGCCACATCCTTCTTAGGACACCAATCAACTGACCATACGTAGTCATTGCTAATAGGAGGTTGTACCGTGCTACGTGCCGATATGCTCGTCTTGCCATCGCTTGCAGACCAAACGAGAACAGTGCCATCCATACCACCAGAGGCGACAAACGCACCATCAGGCGACCAACGTACAAACATAACCACCCCGTCATGACCTATTAGCGTGAGTATGGGCGTGCTTGTCTGCGTGTTCGCTATGCCTCCTGCCTGCTTTATCGCCTTCGAGAGCGTCGAGGTAAGCGATGGTGTGGTAGTGTGCGAGAGCAGCGACCAGACTGCGATACCGCCAACCGCAGCTGCTCCAACCATGCCGCCACCAACGAGAAAAGCACGTCGCGAGATACTGCTGCTTTTTCGCTCCTGATAGAGTGGCGTACTCATCGGCGGTGGGGGTGCTAGTAACGGGTGGTTCTGTTGCCACTGTGCGTTCGTATTCGATGGTGTTGAGTATGGATATGATGGTGGAGTGTTATAGTGTCTCTGACTGAACGATTGTGGCATTTGAGCGGTCGCGAACTGAGCGGCATAGGCCGAGGAATTTGTTGGACTAGGGTACTGGAATTGTGGTAACGGTACCGATGATGGTTTGATAAACGTTGCTATAGAACCTTGTGCTGCTTGCTCAAGAGCCTGGGCGAATGCAAGTATGGTAGGGAAACGACGGGTAGGGTCCTTTTGCAGTGCTGTCATCACCACCTGCTCGACTGCCTGTGGGATATCGGGAACAAACGAGCGTAACGGCGGCGGTGGTGTAACAGTTTGTTTCACTGCGATTTCGGTATAGGACCCCTCGAAGGGGCGCGTGCCACACAGCCATTCGTAGATCACTACGCCGAGAGCATACTGATCACTGGCGGGACACGGATGAGCCTGTATCTGCTCCGGTGCCATATACGAGATTGTGCCTGCGATATTCTGCGTGCTATAGAGGCGTGAACTTTGCAACACCAGCGCGATACCAAAATCGCTCAACAGGACTTCATTGTTACGTCCCAGCAGCAGGTTCTCCGGCTTAACATCGCGATGGATCAGCGGTTGCCCGTGCGCGTATTGTAGGGCTTCAGCGATCTGGTGTATCAACGTTACAGCGGTTGGCAGAGGCACCCGACTGCCACGCGGAAACTTACTCCGCAACGTGCCGTTGGGCGCGTAGTCCATCACAAGGTAGGGAGAGCCTTGCTCCACGCCAAAATCGAGGACGCGCACAATGTGCGGATGTAGCAAGCGTGCCAGTGTCTGTGCCTCTTGCTGGAACTGTCGCACATCGTCATCAGTCAGACGGGTGTGCAAGATTTTCACGGCGGCCTGTGTCTTGAGGTGAATATGTTCTCCCAGATACACCTCCGCGAAGCCACCCTGCCCGAGCAGGCGCACAAGCTGATAGTGTCCTAACTGCTGATTGACGCGTAACTGCTGTTGTGCCATAAACCTTCCCTGCTCATCATAAAAATCATCCTCATCATAGGACATTTCTTGTGTGCTGTGCAGTGAAGTAGGACTATTGGCGTGATTTAAAGTAAGGCAGAAGTAACTGCATTTGTGATATCATACTCCCATGAGTGCATACCAGACCGACTCTCGCATCGACGAATACATTCATACGCTCCCTGATTGGCAACAGGACATTTGCAACCAGGTGCGGGACCTTGTGCATGCCGCCAACGCAGACGTTACTTAGACCATCAAACGTACCAACCGACCATACTTTATGCTCTGTGGCAATATTTGTGCGCTGCTCGGGGCCAAAGATCATCTCAACATTTTTATCTACGACCCCATTGTGCCCGATCCCGAAGGCATTATTAACCAAGGGCAAGGCAACCGTACAGCGCGGGCGATTTAGGTTCGCCAGGGCGAAACCATGAACAAGCACGCTCTTTTGAACCTTTTTAAAGCCGTTATCGCTAACAATCGCGCTGGAGGCTGGCGCAAGCTACAAGGGAGTCATTAGACCTAACTGCGAGATATCGACGAACCTGAAGGCTTCTGTTCAACATGGTATAGTATGTACAAAGGAAAGCCATGAGTGCTTTCCAGGTCGCACCGATGCACAACCGCTAGCGACGAACTAATAGGAGACACACGCATATGCAACGCACGCTCTTCACCGAGGAACACAACCTGTTTCGTGACACATTTCGACACTTTGTGGAAAAGGAAATTGTGCCTTACAATCAGCAGTGGGAGAAGGATGGAATTGTCTCCCGTGAACTGTGGTTGAAGGCAGGTGAGCAGGGCTTTCTGGGGCTAGCGGTGCCAGAGGAGTACGGCGGTGCGGGCGTCGATGACTATATTTACAGCATGATTATCGCGGAAGAAACGGCGCGTGTCTATGCCTCTAGTGCTGGTGCTGGTATCGGCCTACATAACGATATCGTGTTACCCTACCTCATGGCGTATGCTAACGAGGAGCAGAAACGACGTTGGCTACCCGATATGTGCGCTGGCCGCACGATTACGGCTATCGCGATGACTGAACCCGATACTGGTAGCGACCTTGCCGCGGTACGTACCACCGCGATTCGTCACGGCGACACGTATCTGCTCAACGGACAGAAGACGTTTATCACGAACGGTATTCTGAGCGATGCAGTGATCGTGGTGGCGAAGACCGAGCCAGAGAAGCGGCACAAGGGCATCAGTCTGCTGGTGGTCGAGCGCGGTATGGAGGGTTTCACGCGTGGGCGCAAACTGGAAAAGGTGGGTTTCAAGGCACAGGACACGGCGGAACTCTCGTTCGAGAATGTCGAGGTCCCTGCATACAACTTGCTCGGCGAAGAGGGGCAAGGCTTCTACTATCTCATGCGTCAACTTGCTCAGGAACGTCTGAATGTCGCGGTCAGTGCCGTTGCCGCCTGTGAGGTCGCGCTGGATACTACACTTGCCTATTGCAAGGAGCGCAAAGCCTTTGGGCAGGCTATCGGTAGCTTCCAAAACTCGCGCTTCAAGCTAGCCGAGATGAAGACTGAGATTGAGATTGCGCGTGTCTTCGTTGATCGCTGTGTCGAAGAACTCAACGCACGCACCCTGACACCGGAGACAGCGGCAATGGCGAAGTGGTGGACCTCGGAACTGCAAAAGAAGGTGATGGACCAGTGTGTACAGCTACATGGTGGCTATGGCTACATGCTGGAATATCCCGTTGCGCGTGCCTACCTTGATGCACGGGTACAAAGCATCTACGCAGGCACCAACGAGATCATGAAAGAGATTATCGGTCGCTCGATGGGAGTGTAGTTACATGTAGCTACACACACAGAAAATGTACAAACATGTGTTCGCATGAACACATGTTTGTACATTTTCTGTGTGTGTATGATATACTTTTGGCGAGGAGGTGCCACTTGGAAGGCTTGAGTGTTTTTAGTGGGAATGCGAACCGTGCGCTAGCGACGGCTATCTGTAAACATCTGCGTATCCCTATGGGCAATGCAGACGTTTTTCAATTCAGCAACGAAAATATATTCGTGAAGATCAATGATAATGTGCGTGAGCGCGACGTTTTTATCGTCCAGCCGTTCAGCCATCCCGTGAATCGTTCCATCATGGAACTGCTCATCATGATCGACGCCTTCAAAAGAGCTTCTGCCTCGCGTATCACAGCGGTCATTCCCTACTATTCCTATGGCCGCACCGACAAGAAGGATCAGCCGCGCGTCCCCATCACAGCCCGTCTCATCGCAGACTGTATTACCGTTGCGGGTGCCCATCGTGTGCTGACGATGGATATGCACGCAGGCCAGATACAGGGCTTCTTCAACATTCCAGTCGATGAATTGACGGCGCAACTTATTCTCTCGCGCTACTTCTCCGCGAAACATCTTGAAGATATTACGGTTGTCTCCGCCGACGAAGGCTTCGCCAAAAAAGCACGACAGATTGCCGACCGACTGCAAGCACCCCTTGCCATTGTGGAGAAACGGCGTCTTGGCAATGAGGGACATTCTGAAGTAATGGGCATCATCGGTAATGTCAGTGGGCGGCACGCCATCATCGTTGATGATGAGATCGACACCGCTGGTTCGATTACGCAGGCGGCGCGTGTCGTGCGCGAACAAGGGGCACGCGACATCTATGTCTGTGCCACGCATGGCGTCTTTTCTGGTCCCGCTATTGACCGTCTCCGCTCGACCCCCGTCAAAGAGATCGTTGTTACGGACTCCATTCCGCTCCTCGACGACAAACGCCTACCCAACATGACGATTCTCTCCGTGGCGGACCTCTTCGCCGGAGCTATTCGCAGGATACACGATGGCAGTTCTGTTACGGAACTGTTCCAGTAGGAGCACTTTTATGTGAGTAGCTCCAGCGCTCGTAGCACCTTGAACCGCGTGGTACCACTTACCTCCTCGACTTGCTTGAAATTCGCCTTGAGCGTCGGCTCGTATTTCAGGAAGCGGTTCGCGACAAGATAGAAGCGTCCCTGCGGACGCAACACCTGCGCTGCACCACGTATAAAGCTCTCGGCAATCTCTATAGTCTGGATACCACCTTGATGAAACGGCGGATTCGTTGCGACGAGATCAAAGCGTTGTGTTTGTACCGCCTCTACACCATTGCTCGGCAAGACTTGTATATGAGTTAATCCGCTTTCCTCTACCGCTTGTTGTGACGTTGCGACAGCCGCGAGGCTTGCATCGACCATCGTTACCTGCCCTTTTTGTGCAAGACGCGCGATGTGTAAACCAACAAAGCCCGCGCCACAGCCAATGTCCAACGCCTCATCCGTGACACGGACCTCCATCGCCTCTAGCAGCAAACGTGTCCCTTCATCCAACTTGCTATCCGCGAACAATGTAGGGGCCTGATGTATCACGCCCTCTCGCGTTGCAAGGTGGGACAGGCGCGAACACAAGACGCGGTGCCCCTTGCTGATAACCAACGTCTCGACATTGCCGAATAGCTCCTGCATATGCTTGCCAATGGAGAGAATACCACGATCTTTGGCACCCGTCACGTAAAGTCGGCGACCCTGTTTCAATGCAAAGGCGGCGACTTGTAATCCATACAATACCCATGCTTTACTGGGTTGATACAGCAAGTTCAGCACGGCAACATCCACCGAGGTCGTAGAAGAGTGTAAGATATAGTCGTGAAAGGCAACATACCGTATGTTCGCTACCTTAGCATATGGTGGAAGCGTCGTGATATTGTCTTCGGCAAGAATAACTTCACCACTACGAAGTTGTTGGCGTGCGAACGTCACAAACGGGTCCGCCGCCGAGTTGAGGACAAGCACAGTGTCGTTCGCGGCAAGTTGTACAGTATCGCAGAGTAAACAAGATTGGAGCATAAGTTATGGCCCTTTATGTTGATAGCGCATTTCTCAGTGACATTATTCCCGTTGCACAAACCATTCCTTTAGCAGGTGTCACCACCAACCCAAGTATTCTGCTCGCCGCACAGGAGCGCGGCCAAAAGCTCGATACGCTGAGCTTGATACGTGAGTTACAACGTATAGTAGAAGGTTTTATCTTTGTACAGCCAGGTGCGGCAACGGAAGAAGAGATGCTGAAAGAGGTGGTGTCCTATATCGAGATTGATCCTCTACGCGTCGTTCCCAAGTTGCCTATGACGCAGGTCGGTATGCGTGTCGCACTACGCCTGCGAAAATCGCATCGCCAACGCATCGCATTTACGGCGGTGACATCGCTTGCTCAAGCGTATAGTGCGGCAATGGCTGGTGCCGACTTCATCATACCGTATTATAATCGTTTGGAGCGTGCCGGGATAGATGCCAGCGAACGGGTGTCGCAGATGGCGGAACTGCTGCACAATCAGCAACTTACTTCGCGTTTGTTAGCGGCAAGCATCAAAACATCGAGCGAGGCGGCTAGTGCGCTTATGGCGGGAGCGCACGACCTCACTATTGCGCCATCGGTGTTGCTAGAGATGGTGCAGGACCCCCAGAGTGAGCAGGCAATAGAGAAGTTTGGACAGGATTGGCAGAAGATGAAGAATCTGTAATCAAACTCTTTTCGCTTTCGTACCCAAGAATGAAAAATTTTTCAGGAAACTCGCTGCACGCTTCACTTCAATTTCATGCATCTATGATACATTATCCCTGTCAGAGAAAGAGATAACAGTAACAAATCAAACTCTCGTAGTGAAAAAAACAATGTGGCGGATGTGAAAGGATACGAGAGAGGGTGGCGTCACAAGCAAAGTGGTTATGTGGTAGTGAGGAGAAGTGACTCATTGGCAAATAGGTGTGTGGCTGGTAGTGAGGAGTGATGACGCGCTGGTACGTGTGGAACGTGGGTGGAAGTCTGGAAGGCGCGAAGCATCAGGGTTATGTGGTAGTGATTGTGGAGTGGTTCTACTGTTTTTTGTAAATGTGGTGGTGGCTGTTATGTGGTAAGGGTGGTATACGAGACGATACAGAGCGGTGGTCAAAGTAGCAGGGGAGATAGAGACGTATCGAGGAGAAGGGAAGATATGTGGGGGAAGTAGCAAGGGATGAGTGGGCAAGGAAGCATATCTTCAGGCGCGGGTTCTTTGTTGGGATGTGGTCATGTGGTAGGGATAAGAACTCGTGACGTAACAGGCAGGATACCAGAGGAAAGTGAGTTCTGGTTCTGTGGTGGTAACGTGGTAAGGGGAGAAACGAACTCACAACACAAACAAGAGATGGGTAGGGCATAAGACAACGCGGGGATGGAGCATAACTCCATCCCCGCGTTGTCTTATGCCCTGTTTTTAGTTAAGCGCAACCACCCAGTCTTTCAGCAAGCGTCTTGTGAGATGCTCACGGGCGCGAATAACCACTTTATCTTCGTAGATATGGGCTACGACAGTTTTTCGGCCAGGGCAGTTGTGACGGTGGTATAATTTTCAGGGGCATATGTCTCAATCAGGTCCCCGGTGAGACGCAAAACGCTAGTCTCCCTTCCTCTTGCCACAGTGCATGCAGGTCCTCGAACATCGGCATGAGACGTTTGGTATGTACAGTGTTCCATGCTGGTAGTGCGCGAAAGTGGAGAGCGCCAATAGCCCAGAAATATAAGCGTTCGTTGCCGCGTGGAGTTGTGTCAGGAATAGATGTCATCGTTCTCTCTTTCTGAGTAGGTTGTTATTGTATGTATGGTACACCAGAATTGTTAAGGGAATGTTGTTACACCTTGCTTGCTAAAACGTATTTGAATTATACAGAGGATTAAAGGAGTACGATTCTATGTCACAACTACTTGCTGGCGGCATCATCACCCTCGGCCTACTTACTTTTGGAGTACTTATTTTTATCGTATCCAGAGAGAAAACCCCATCGACTGTAGTAAAGAAATCAGAGGCATCAAAGAAATCAAAGGTAGCAACACCTCCTACACCGAAACTAGAGCAACCTGCTCTACCTATTTCTGCTAAGACAAACATAGCAAAAGTTGCCTCGACTCCTTCTCCCATCACAAGCAAGGCAAAAACAGCTACAACTTCTGTCATATCACAGTTGCAACCGCAAACGAGCGTTGCGGAGAAAGCACCGTCAGTTGTCGAGCAAGAGAAGCCAATTTCATTAGCACAGCGTAACATGCCTTTACCTACATGGTGGCATGAGCAATTTCAATCTTTAACGGTGCAGCTACAATACCTGCGCGAACACGCCAAAGACGTGGAGCAGCAAATTGCCATTCTCAGCGAAATTGCCCGCCTTGCCGCTGAACTGGAGGCAATCCAGAGCAAACATGTTGTGCTATCAGAAGATAAGCCCTTGCAGTTTCCTCATCGCGTCAGTCGCGAGACAATGGATGGCGCATATCTTACCGATAAGCGACCAGCAGTGCGTAAATATACAATTAAGGCGATGTGAGACCAATTTTCTGTAGGGGCTTTTATTCACAACGCCATCGTCTCAAATGTATGCGGCAAGGGCGTTATGAATAAAAGCCCCTACATTCCTGTCATGCCCACCAACGCTTCTTATATTGATCCTACACCTGGCGATTCCCGATATGCAGCACCACTAGCAGCATCACAATCACAATCAAGGCGCCTAATGCACTCGTTGCGATAATGTCTGCCCTGTTCACATGGTGTTCTCGTAACGCGGTACGTTCCGGTTTAGCTCCGAAGGCGCGGGCGTCGGCAACCATTGCCATAACCGAGGTCGAGCGTAACGAATCGATCAGGAGCGGAACCGTTACAATAGGGATGCACGCAAAAACACGCCCGATATAGCCCGGCCACGCGACAAATTGCCACCAGCGCGGCACCGTCAAATCGTAGCCGCGTACCTGCATCGCCTGCAACAACACCGTCATGCGTTCGGCTAGCTGCGGTACAAAACGTAGTGCGGCTGTGAACGCGAGACCAACGGCGGCAGGCATGCGAAATTTGTAAAAGGCCCAGATAATCTCGGATGTTTTCGTCGTGAATAACAGGATGAACGAGGCTGACGCACCCACGATCACACGTCCCGCCTGCTCTGCGCCATAAAATAAGCCTGTTGAAGAGAGTCCAGGGGAGCCAAACCAGGAAATCGTCGATGGAAAGGCAACGATGAGATGGTGAAACACATTTCCTTGCGTATAGAACAAGCCCTGTGACCAGATGAGACCAAGGGCTGGCGTTAGCACCATTGTCAATACCACGCGAAGACGTTGTGCCGAGGTACGCATCAATACCCAGGGAATGATCGTAAAGATCAGCAAAAAGAAGACAAAATTCCAGTTCAGGAAGACGCTCAACGTCGTAATCACGAAGGGATAGAGTATCTTTAGGCGGGGATCCAGCCCGTGAATGATGGACCCTTTTGGTTCATACGAGAACAGGTTGCGTAACCCTTGAATACCTACCAGTCTGACGAATATCACGGGCAACATCAGGGGTACAACGAACATCAGTAGATAGCCAAGAATGGTACGTCCCACAATATTTTGTAGGAAAAATTGCCCTAATAGGTTCATGTGCGTACCTCCACAACTGGCTCTAGCATATGTAAAAAGCTCGGTACATCGAGGGCTACCTGCTCCACCCCTTCTCCACATAAACGTGCGTGTAGCAAGGCGATGGGCGGTGGGAGAATATTGCTCTCGGCAAGCAGGTCTACGTGTGCAAAAATATTTTCGGGTGGTCCATCCAGTGCTACATGCCCTTCGTGCAACACAACGACACGCGTTGCATATCTTGCCACCGCCTGCATATCATGTGAAATCATGATATAGGTGAAGTTTCTGTTGTGTCGTAACTCTTCAAGAAATTGTAGGAAGGCGCGTGCATGTCCCTCGTCCTGTCCCGTTGTGGGTTCGTCGAGAATCAGCACGTCAGGGTAGCGTGTGAGCAAGACGCCAATTGCCAGACGTTTGCGCTGACCGTGACTCAACTGAAACGGGTTGTCCTGGCGATGTGCTACCAGATCGACAGTCTCCAAAAGTGTATCAACGGAAAAAAGTGTCTTATCCTTATGTTTGCGCCTGTTTTTAACGCCGAACAGAAATTCTTTCTCGACCGTCGAACTGAACAACATCGTGTCGGCTGCCTGGAAGAGATAAGCCATGCTCTCGGCCTGTTTTGAAATGCTACCTGCCTTGATGGGTTTGCCGTTATGACGTATAATCCCGCTCGTTGGCAACTGGAAGCCCATTGCAAGCGAGGCCATCGACGTTTTGCCCGACCCATTAGGTCCAATAATCGCGACCCATTCTTTAGGTGACACGCTCACATTGATATCTTTGAGTACCTGCTTAGGGCCATACGCTAAACCGACATTTTCCCAGGACACAACAGATTGTGCCGCATTTTGCGTGGGAATGTTCAGTGTGACCGCATCCATGTGTTGTATATTGTTGTTGCGCTTGCGTAGATACTGTGCGAGCGGCGTTGTGGCAAGGGCATCGTAGGCTTCATCGACGGTAAGCGGTGTTGTACCCTTAAATACATCGGGGATGCTCCGAGCAAGGCGCACCATTTGTGGCACAGAGACGCCTAGTGCATCCCACAATGGAATATCGTTGAAGGCATTGCGTGCCGGCTCATCGACAACGATACGTCCTTTATCCATCAACAATACACGGTCAACCCACGGAATAACCTCATCAACTTTGTGTTCGATCAAGACTATAGTCATGCCATACTGCTTGTTGAGCGTGCGTAAAACGCTTAATACTTCCTGCGTGCCAACTGGATCAAGATCGGACGTAGGCTCGTCAAGTACCAGGATATTAGGGCGCAGAGCAAGGGTCGCGGAGATTGCCACACGTTGTTTTTGTCCTCCTGATAGCGCAAAAATTTCCTGGTGTGCGAGGGAATTCATACGTGTATAGGCAAGCGATTGTTCGATTCTCTCAACAATCTCTGCATGAGGAAGAGCCAGGTTTTCAGGCCCGAACGCGACCTCCGACTCCACATCAATTTGAATGAGTTGGTTATCTGGATTCTGAAACACCATGCCAATGTATTGCGAGATTTCGTTAATCTCCATCTTACTAATGCGTTTATCATCCAGGTAAATTTCGCCTTCTATATCCCCTGCAATACGTGTCGGAATAAGGCCAGACAGTGCGAGTGCAAGCGTAGATTTGCCGCAGCCTGATGGACCCGCCAGCAACACGAATTGCCCTTCAGGGATTGTGAGGTCGATACCCCTGAGAACTGGCTCAGGGGTATCGAGATATGAGAAGGAGAGGCGATCTATATGTAGATCATGCATGCTATCCCTTGACTTCTGGCTCTACCTCGGTACGTCGTACCTCGGATGTTGTGTCGCCTGCTGTTGTCGCTTCAGGAACTGGTACGATTCCTTCGCTATTCACAGCACGTGTAGCCATGACAAAGGCGACAATAGTAATGACAAGCAGGATGCCTGCCGCGATAAGAACAGTCGCCCCATCATGTAAACCAAAATTCTGTGTCTCATTACCGTTGTACTGCGACACCAACATATAGATGCCGTCGATAGCAAGTAGAACAGTCAGGATTCCTGCAATAATTGAGAGCAGTCGTAGGTTCATGATACCCTCCCTTCACTTGTGGCTGGAACAACGCGGTCATCTGTGACAGGTACATCTCGATCAACGGGGGCCGTTCTACGTGCCGATGGATTGACCGATTGAGCAATACGAACGGCGAGTGGTGCGGATATCGCAGCCTCTACACCATTGCCGATCAGGTTGAAGAGCGTGTAGAAGAAAATGTAGCCAAGCGTTCTTGTCTGACCGGAGAGCAGAGGACTTTGAATGGCAGATTGATAGGTTGTGGCAGGAAAGGCGCGTAAAGCACCCATGATGAACCCGTCGATGATAACCTGTCTACCACCACGTGCGAAGACCTGATTGCCGCGCAAGATGAAGTAGAGGTCCACGAAGAGTCCCTGTAAGATACCATAAGGCCAATCCAGAACGTTAACACCTTGACCACTATAGAACAACTGCATCAACAAGAAATTCAGAAACACCATTGCCGTCGCCGCTCCTGGTTTGCGTATCATCGCGATACCAACCATGAGCAGGAACATGTATGGCAGGTCGTTGAGCGCGAAGGCATGACCAAAGGGAATGAGATTGATGATCGGCGTGATGAACTGGTCGCCGATCAGGTTGTCGTAGACCTCAAGCAAGACACCCATCATTGCCAGAATTAAGATATCTTGCGTTGTCCAACGCACAAATCCCAGTGCCTTACCTCGTCGCCAGATAAAGAAGAGTCCAGCAAGCGCAATAATCCACACAATAATGTAGACGGACACATTTACGCCAAAGGGTAACTGCACCGTCGTTGTTCCAGTCCAGGACTTGGGAAACATATTGGCACCTCCATAATGACTGTGTAATACACAGAAAGCTTGTGTATTACATAAGAAATTATAGCAACTGCATATGAAATTCTCTTTAAGAGGAGACGAATAATGTAATATTTATGTTAAATGGATTTATATATGGGGTATGATAATGAAATGAACATGGGTAAACATAGTTCGATTCGATGCACAACCTGTAGGGGCCATTCTTCAGAACGCCCTCGTCCCCATCGACCACGTTTCCAACCATTGATTCCATCCGCTAATGGTTACCATCATTGTTCATTGGCACTTTCATATACATAATCAGGCCCCATACGCCTTGTCGCTACATATTTGTCTAACAATGGGTACAGATATCCGTATCATATACATAAGTGTCAGTACATTTTTAGAAAACATCATTGGAGCGACGATACATATCATGGCAACATCAAAAAGTATGCAGGGCAAAATTTGTCTTGTAACTGGCGCAACATCGGGCATGGGCACAGAAACTGCTCTTGGCCTTGCGAGGTTGGGAGCAACGGTCGTACTTGTGGCTCGCAATAAGCAGAAGGGCGAAGAGACGCTCAGGGAGATGAAGCGGCAGAGCGATAATGAAGACATCGACCTGTTGCTGGCCGACCTCTCGTCGCAGCAAGAGGTTCGCAAACTTGCCGCTGAATTTAAAGCGAAGTATCAGCACCTACATGTGCTGGTCAATAACGCAGGAGCCGTTTTCTCGAAGCGACAAACGACGGTTGATGGTTTGGAAATGACCTTCGCCCTCGATCATCTGGCGTATTTCCTGCTCACCAACCTGCTACTCGATACTATCAAGGCGAGCGCACCCGCGCGTATTATCAACATCAGTTCACAGGTTCAAGGCATCGGCAAGATTCATTTCGATGATCTGCAAAGCGAGAAGAGCTATAGCATGTTTGGCTCTACCGCTTATGGACAGGCCAAACTTGCCAATGTGATGTTCACCTACGAGTTAGCGAGGCGTTTGCAGGGAACAGGTGTCACTGTCAACGCGGTTGGCCCTGGTCCTGTCGCAACGAACTTTGGCATGAGTAACGGTGGCATCTTTGCCAGATTCACTGCGTTAGTATCGCGTTACGGTAAAACGCCTGTGGATGCCGCAAAGACCGCAATTCGCCTTGCATCAGCACCAGAACTTGGGGGCGAGACAGGAAAGTTTTATTACAACGAGCGCGAAATTCCCTCTTCCAAGCTGTCGCATAATGTTGCAACTCAGAAACGGTTGTGGGATGTAAGCGAGGAACTGACGAAGGCAGCCGTGGTGCTGTAGATATAATGAATTGGGAATGTAGACACCCTGAGAGAAAATATGTTCTCTCTCAGGGTGTCTACATTCCCAATTCATTATTATTTAATGAGGTAGCCACAGGGTAATGGCATATTCGATGTGCCAGAGAGTAAGACCGAGCGTGGCAATGGCGATACAGATGTGCAGGATACGCCAGTAGCGAATGATATAGCGGAAAAACTGTTCGCGCTGCAACGCCTGTTGCACATCTTGCAGGGCGGCTATCTGCGCTTGCGCTCCTGGAATGAGGGCACCGGGTTCGGCAAGGGCACTTTTCCTGTCTGGTACAAAGCGGTAGTGCTGTTCGCCCCGACTCAACTCCTGCGGCGTCTCTTCTAATGAGATATAAGCGAGATCCCATGAAGTTGAACTGCCTTGAAAAGTTGTGCCCTGTTTGCCAGTACGCGGCTTTACAAAGGGAAGACCTTGCGGCTGCTGTGGGTTAAATGGCTGTACCTCTTGCGTGTTGTAAACAACAATGTCCTGTAGCTTGCGCGAGATGGTTACGATACGGTCGTCACCTTGTGCCGTCAATGCCTTCTGCACCTCTTGCGTAATCAAGCGCGGCATGAAGTGGTCGAGCGCACGCCCGATAAAGCCGCTGATGACCATTGCGATCATACTATAGAGCGCATATGTGCCGGTACGCGGGTTGAAATTGCCGAACGAATGCATGAAGAGCAGCGCAATAGCAATCACCGCGAAGGCCATATGCCAATGCAATGCTCCATTCAATTGACCAATTGCACGTTTGCGAGCGCGTCTGCGTAGCGAAAAAAGCACCCCAGCCATTAAAAAGAAGATCGTACCAATAGTCGCGAATGCCAAACCTACTACACTATCGGGATAAGGGTCGCTTCCATTGCGGCTATACCATACATAGAAGCCACCAGACACACCAATGATGGCGAGTGTAGCAAGTATGCTTTTCACACGCGCACCTGTGAAGTATGAAAAGAACCAGGGATAGCCTATCTCCTGTTTTTTACTACTTTCCTCGCAATTGGCACTTTCAAACGAGTCAATGTGCATACGTTACTCCTCTTGCCCTGATTGCAGTAGACGTACCTTGAGCCACATCATCATTGCGTCGCGATGGAGACCCACAGGACAGGGGGCAACACACGCACCACATTGATAGCAAGAACGTGTAAAGCGTGCTACCGCTGGCGATATCTGCCCCGAAACTGTTTCACGATTGAGTACATCAATCGTAATTGGTTCCGCAATTGCAGGGCAAACAACCAAACATTCATTGCAACCGATGCAGGCACGAACCTCTTGTACGACTTGTGGACCTGTTTTGTGTAAAAGTGCGGGTTTGAACATCTAACGTCCCTTCTTCTGGTTCCCTTTATTGCTGTATGACCACAAATTGCCTGATGGTCGCGACTTTTGCTCTTGAGCAGGTTGCGCTGCTTCGTTAGCATAGGACCAAAGTTTTCCCGATGGTGTATGTTCTTCGTTCAGAAAATTGGACTCGACGACGTTATTGGTGAGTGTAGGTAAGTGACCCGTAAATGGGCTAAGCTCCTCTTCGATGATTTCGGGTGTTGGTCGCATCGCCGCGTTATGTTGTATTGGCCCAGTCTGACGCAGTGGTTGTTGGCGTAATGCATCGGTGTTACGTTCGATCTGTGGCAACGGGTCGGTCTGCACCATTGCTGGCTGCTGTGGTGGTAAGACGCGTGTCGAGGTACTATTGATGGCACCCGCAATACGCGTGGGTTGCCGTTGAGCAACGGAATTGCCAGTTGTGGTGAGGACGCCGGGGAGGGCGGGCAACCCTCTTGTATGCAACATACCCTGCGCGGCTCGCGTGTGTTGCTGTGAGAGATATTTACGTGCATCAAAGGTACCTTTGAGCAAGGCTTTTGTGAGCGAGCGCACCGAGTGACCTTCGTCGATGATGCGCTTGATGGCGAGGCTATCGGGCTGGCGTGGTCCAAGCGAGAGATAGCCAACGAGTCGATCATCGACAATCGCCATACGACGATAGCCGCCTCCCGTATCGGTTAGCGTCGTTATTCTTTCATGCTGTGTCAACGGGCTACCGACGGTGAGCACGGAGAGTTCGCCCAGATGTGTTGCGTGCCATTGTACTCCAAAAGGTTCGCTGGCAAGTTCATCGTGCCCTGTCATTACTGCTGCAACTGTGCGTCCCTGCGAAACGGCGGCGTACCACTGCGCTCGCGTTTCATAGACACCCGTCAATGGATTTTTGAGGGCCGCGACATCGCCTGCTGCATAGATATCACGTACACTGGTATGTAACTGGTCATCGACGAGAATGCCGCGCCTCTGACGCATAGGGAGCGTGCAACGTTGCGCCAGGTCCATCATTGGTTGCGTACCTGTACAGGAAAGCATGAGTTGGCAGGGAATCATCTCTTGATGATTGGTGATGACGCCCACAACACCACCGACACGTCCCACAACACCTACTATCTCTGTTTCTGTCGAGATCGACACACCAGCGCGTTGCAGGCGTGCAAGGACCATCTGTGAAGCGGGTGCGTCAAGGATGTTCGACATGAAGGTTTTACTGCGAATAAGCCAATTTACGTGAATGCCCCAGTGCAACAAACCCATCACCGTCTCGATAGCATGGGCACCACCACCAATGACGACCGCCTCGCTTACTTCAGAGAGACGCCGCCGTAGGTTGAGGTAGTCCTGTAAACGATGTAACGTCATCACGCCATCGAAATTACGTCCAGGCAGGTTTTCGCTGAGTCCAGTAGGTGTGCTACCCGTTGCGATGAGCAACGAAGAATAGCCAAAGCCATTGCCGCCAGCCAGCATGACATATTTGCTCTGTGCATGTATCTCCTCTACACGCCCTGAAACGATGTGGATGCGTTCTGCACGTTCGGTTCCGGCTGGGTACGCCAGCAGTTGCTCACGGGTCAACTTGCCTACCGCGAACTGTTTGAGGGCAGGCGTGTTGATGGTGGGATGAATTTGATCCGTGATAATGGCGATGCGTTTGTCCGGCGCAAGGCTACGTGCCTCTAATGCAGCGGTCAAGCCAGCGATTCCGTTCCCTATAACAACAATATCGGCATTATCCAGATACGGTCGTTGTATTGAAAGTCCTCTATCACTCTTGTTTATCACAGCGTTCCTCTATTCTCAACAGTTCCCTGATTCAGTATTGTATATCGCAATTAGTCCACATCCAATGCTAAGAAAGTAGTGCCATTCTCCGCCACAAAATATACGTCAGTATGCGCCTTCTCAAGTTCGTGACGGTACATATGGCCGAGTTCAGTACGACAATGATTTGAGCATTGGAAATGCACAAGTTTATGGTTAGCAGTCAGCAAGGTAAAGCTCATATCTGAATTAATATTTTTGATCACGCCTGCGTCGTGTAATGCTGTCTCATTATGTGTCAGCAACGGCCCAGCAAAAACCACGCTTCCGACTCCTACCAGAGCAAAACACCCTATTAAGAGGAGTACAAAAATGGCGGCGGTTACGCGAGGAAAGCCCATAGTTGCTATTATCCTGCCTATCTGTTAATTTATCTGAAACGCATGTGTGTGGCTACATTATGTGATGCACACCTGCGTCATTGGCTAACTGATGCTATTGTATATCAATCTGTATCTATTCTCTTGACGTAGGGCGAAAATTAGCCTAAATGTCTTATGAAATCAAACAGAACCATAACCTGCACCGTTTATTATTGGCTTTCTTTGGAGCTTTCCGCTTTTTGTATACGGGAAAGAATATATATCATAGAAGCCACAAAAAAACAAATGATAGAGGTTATCTCTTCTCGGCGCAACGGGGTAGACCGAGACCGAGAGAAAAAATTAGCAGTAAAGTGAGGGGAAATTCATGATCGATCTGAGTGACCCTACCAACCCGCTTATACAGGAGCAGCTTCGACGTAAGACTGTCGAAGGTCGTTATGAAATACATGAGATTGAACTTGTGAAGGCCATTCGTGCGCTCTACGCAAAGAGTAACACGACTGGTGCAAAAATCCTTGCGGAGGTGCTACTGTTGCGCTGTATACCTGCATTTCAGAAGCATTCACAGGGCTTGCGACACCGACCAGACCTGCGCGAGGAGGCCATTGCAAACATGAGCGAACATTTGTTACGTGAGGCTCTTGATGCTAGAGAAGTGTTCATGACGCAGAATTTTGTACACTATTTACGTTGTCTCTGCGCCGATGAGTTCAACCGTGTGCTGCGACAAGAGGGGTTGTACTATCGGCGCGATGAAGAAGGCCGTCCATCGGGGCGCCCACAGCATGTGCCACAGGCATTGATCGACCCGATACGTCCAGTATCGCCCGATGACGATAGCTTCTCGAATGCCGACGTTGCCGACCCAACCGATGAATACGAGCAGTTGCACGCGGAACACGAGAGCCAGCGTATCCTGACCTATTTGCAGGACCCACTTGATCGCACCATCATGGTGCTTCGTGCGATTGAGGGCATGAAGTGGGACGATATCGCCGTTGTGTGTAAACGTACCGAGCGCACGGTACGCACACGCTATGAGCGGTCGCGCCGCTATCTAGGTGAGTGTATTGTTAAAGAGCAACAGCGAATATATATACCTGTAGTGCAGCCGCAGTAGTGTGGAAGAAGCAGTGCAGCAACATAGAAAGGCATCGTGTATTATGGCTGAATTACAACACTTGAAAATGGCGTGGCTGGCTGCTAAAGAGGCTGGCGACACACAGGAACAACTCCGCTTGTTGCAAGAGCATCCCGCGGAGCAGAACGATCTGATCACCTTTATCGCCGCTTATTCCGCGACTGATGGACGGGACGAAGAACAGCCGTTAGCTCTGGCACAACGCGCCATGCGGACTGCGTTGGAGCGTGTGTTTGTAGCACCGCAGATTGTGCCCGCGACCCTTGTCGAACTACGCCAGCAGCACAAACTTACGAAAGCAGCGGTAGCGAAGGCTTTACGTTTGAGCATCGACGTGTGGCAACTGTTCGAGGATGGCACCATCGAACTGGTTAGCTTGAGTCAGCAACAACTTCATCGTTTCTCACAATTTTTTCAGGTGACGGGTGAACAGTTCGGTACTCTGCTCACTCATAGTCAGCCCTCACTCGGCCTCAATCGGCGTCAAACCAAAGCTGGCTCACAGCAGGATGCGAAAAAAATCAGCTTCAAACAGGCCATGACGCATAGCAATATGTCAAAAGAAGACAAAAAATTCTGGAATGAATAATAAAATAATCAAATAAGCTTGTACGCATGGAGCGCGCGGCTAGCCGCGCGCTCCATGCGTACAAGCTTATTTGATTGCATAGCCGATGTAGGAAACTCCCGTGAACCAGCCAGGGCCAAGTATCAATCGCCCACCTTTGAAGCCGCGTGGCATGAAGCCGGTCGTTTCACCTATTAGTAAACCGTTCGCTATAAGCATATTGCGTAACTCGTCTGGCTTGATAAATTTCTGATAGTCATGTATCCCTGGTGTGAGGCCATTGATAGGAAGACTTTCGCCGATCCAGATGAGGGCGAGACGTGCTAAAAACGTGCGGTTAATGGTATCGAAAATAAAGATACCACCGGGAGCGAGGACACGTGTGATCTCTTTGAGCGTTGCCTGTAGGTCGCGTACATGCTCCAACACATCGAGACACACGATGACGGAAAAGCTGCTATCAGCGTAGGGGAGCGACTCAGCATAACCTTGTTCAAAGTAGGCACTCTGTCCCAACTCATTCTCTTGCATTTTTGCTCGTGCTACTGCTAGCGCATTTGGCGAAGGGTCTACCCCGGTAATTAACGCACCGCGCTGTACCAGTTCATAAGCGATCAGCCCACCGCCACAGCCAACCTCTAACACCTCTTGCTGCTTTAACGCGTTTTTGCCAAATACACGGTTGACACGCGACTCGATATAATCACAGCGTTCATTATTGATTTGAAAGAGCAGACAGTCCTTATCCCACCATTGATAGTGCTGGAAAATCTCTTCCTGTGAACGTTTTGCTGGCTGAAGTTTTTTCGACATAAATGTGCCCCAATTCATAACGTAGTTGTTATGATGATATCATATAGCAGGGAGACCGCAAGGGTCTCCCCTACATTTTTGTATTATCGCTTAATATGTAGGGGAGACCCTCGCGGTCTCCCTGCTCTTGTCTATACAAAAAGCTTTTTTGCTTGTACGTCTTCAAGGGCTGATACGACAAGCGATGGTAGTGTTTGCTCCCCACTATAAACACCGAGCAGCTTGTACGTCTTCAAGGGCTGATACGACAAGCGATGGTAGTGTTTGCTCCCCACTATAAACACCGAGCAGCTTATATGTTTTGCCCTCTAAGATCAGTATTTCAATAGTGTATGCCAACGGGTCTACAAACCAGTATTCGCGCACACCAGCCCCTTCGTTCTGGACCCACTACCCAATCTGCTGCTGTAACCACTGTTGGTTGTTTGCTTGTTGTTGTCATCGTTGGTTGCCCCGCCTTTCATGTATGAGGTTCGCTAATTGAATGATATCATACTTATATTGGCACTATCTAAGAACGCGTTATAATCTGTAGTGGAAAAAAATACAGGAGAACAGCATATATATGGCAACCTCGAAATCGCTCTCTAAAATGCGTACTGCTAGTAGATTGTGCAGACTTGGAGCTTGGATTATTGCCGCAACAGGACTCGTTGCAGCAGGTCTTTATGTATCTACTCTTATTCAACTTCTTTCTGGTCTTAGGCAGGACCAAGCATCGCCTTACGCCTACTTATCCTATGGAAGCGTAGTTTCTGCGCTATTTCTTATTACTGTGCCAACTCTTTTCTTTGCTATTATTCTTTATGCAATGGGAACGCTCATGGATTTTATGGGCACCAATGCGAAGAGTGAGCCGAAGCAGCAAGAACGCGAGGAGGAAGAAGAGGACGATGATGAGCGCATAGAAATAGTGCCGTTGCCCAAATTGCAGTGAATATGTGAAAGAAAAGGCTGTAGGAGTCTCATTCATGACACCCTGTTGGCAATGAATAAGTTTAAGGGGAATTGAGCAATGTGTTCAACCTTCGTCAACATAGTATCGCCAACAGGGTGTCATGAATGAGACTCCTACAAACCGCATCGTTCAGGCTAGATGCTCACTGAAAAACCCTAGCACACGGCCCCACGAGTCCTGCGCGGCATCGGCGTTGTAGGTTTTGCCTTTGTCGTTGAAGAAGGAGTGCATAGTATCGGGGTAAATTTTGATATCGTGGACAATGTTATCTTTGGTCAGTTCGGCGTCCAGCTTGCGAGCCGCTCCCGCCGTGAAATCTTTTCCGGGATAGGAGCCAACGACGGGACAGGCACGCTTGACCGCATCCAGTGGGCGTGGATTTGCGCCGTAATAGGGCGCGATGGCCTGTAAACGGTTGTCGGTACAGGCCCACGCGATTGCGAGACCGCCGCCCATGCAGTAGCCAACCGCTCCGACTCGCGCACTATCCACGCTAGGCTGTTCGCCAAGGTAGGTCAGGGCACTCTTCAGTTCGCGAATGTTGCCGTTTTCGAGCGAACTGAACAGTTGACTCCGTAGAACGTTAAAGATGCAGATAGCGCGATTGCGTTCTCCGAATAGGTCAATCGCTAACGCGACATAGCCCTGGTTGGCGAAACGTTCCGTGATATCTTTGATATTGTCGTTGAGGCCAAATATTTCGTGAATAACCAGGACAGCGGGGAATGGTCCATCACCATCGGGACGTGCGAGATAAGCAGGTCTCTGCTCCGTGCCAAAAGGAAACTTGACCATTTGTGCTTGTGTCATGCGTAACTCCTCCGAACAAACGAACAAAAAGGAAGTAATGTTTTCCTTATGGAATGAATGATACGAAGAGAATTAGTGTTTGTCAAATTCTCAATGAATGAGACTCCTACGGCATTCGGTCCGCCATTGAGGTGATGTTGTCGGCTAAACGGTGCATGGCATCGCGCAATTCCGGTGGATTGCGAATAAGCATTGGGCAGCGCAGGCCAGCTAACACATACGCAATCCAATCGAGATTGGAGACGTAGGAACGGAACGTGACCCCGTGTTCTTCCTGCTCAAGCATGGCAACCGCCGAGGGAACCATCGCCTGTGCCTCGTCTAATGTCGTTTCAAGCAGGACATCGACGAGCCACCGTGCTGGGACCATCGATAGTGAACGCGTTACAAATTCCAGGCAGTCGAAATCGAGTGGTGGCGTAAATATTTCGTCGCACATCTCGACGGAGAGAATGCGGTCAAGGCGGAATGAGCGCAGGTCCTGTCGTAGATGACAAAAGCCTACCGTGTACCAGAAACCTGCACGACAGACAATACCGTATGAGTCATGACCTCGCGTCGTCGTCTCACCGTTCCACGCCCGATACTGCATCATGACGCGCCTGTGTTGCAACGCTGCCATACACAGCGTCGTCACAAATTCGCTCGAAGGTGCGTTACGCGCTGGATTGAAGTCGAATACTAGCGTCTCCTGCACTGCCCGTACATGCTCTTTGAGTGTTAGAGGTAACACGCGCTCGATTTTGGCAAGCACGCTTTCAACGGCGGGTGCGGCAACCGCGAGACCAAGCTTGCGAGCAGTAATCAGCCCGATGGTCAGCGCGAACGCTTCATCGTCACGAAACATCAATGGGGGTAGTTTGAAGCCGGGGCGCAGACAATAGGCACCATAGCGACCCCGTTTCGACTCCACCGGAATCCCCATATCTTGTAGCATCGTTACATAGCGTCGCACAGTCCGTGAGTCTACCTCAAGGCGTTGCGCTAACTCGATGCCGCTCATTTGTTGGCGCGACTGTAGCAGTTCCAGCACTGTCAGGACGCGCGTTGTCGGAAAATACATATCTGTATTGTACACGAAGAAGACCCTTACATGTGGTTCAATAGCAAAATGGGGGAGAGGCTCCCTTTTTATACCCACGTTTCCACTCGAAGTGGGGAACGAGTATTGACGCGGGCATGCAAAAGAAGCCTCTATGCAAAGGGGGGAGGGACATTTCAGGTGCGGAGAAACACCTGTGGTAGAGAAAGATAGAAACTATAGATGAGCAGAATAAAGAGGAGTGAAAATGACGGTGTTTGTATTACTGTTTCGTGGCATTAATGTAGGAGGTCATCAAAAGGTACGCATGGATGAACTCAAGGAGTTGCACATATCTTTGGGATTCAAAAATGTCGTATCCTACATACAGAGTGGGAACATCGTATGTAGCAGCGACGACGCAGACGCGGCACAAGTCCAGGAGTGCATTGAGGATGGCTTTGAAAAGAAATTTGGCTTTTCCGCCAAAGTTGTCGTTCGCACTCCAGTCGAACTCAAAGAGATCATTGAGAAGAATCCGTTTCAGGATCAGCCTAACAAAGAGTTAAAATGGATTGTGGTGATGTTTCTTGCAACGCATCCTGACAAGACAGCCCAGGAAGTCCTGCTCAAGACGTATGATGGACCAGAGGAACTTTTCATACTCGGTCAAGAAGTCTATATCTACTATACCGAGGGGATTGGACGCTCAAAACTTTCTAATAGTTTACTTGAGAAGAAGCTGAAAACAGTGGGCACAGCACGGAATTGGAATACAGTTCTCAAATTGCAGGAACTGATCCAAGCATAATTTCAGGCAATACACGATGATACTTCCTCAAGGTTGGAGATCGTTCAAGCAAACGAACCCCAACCCTGAGGAAGTATGTTCAGTTATTTGAGGTGCCAGTCGGTAATGGTGAGTCCCTGATCGCTAATGGTCTTTTTGATGACGGTGCTTGGTGGTCCGGGAAATTGCTTGATAGGTGCATTCCCCTCGGCAAGTAACATGGTGTCGTGCCAAATGGGTGCGGCACCATCCAGACTAGTGACATTCATCATCCGTTCATAGCTATCGTTCCCTGACCAGACACCAATCGCATAATCGCTAGTATACCCGAGAGTCCAGCTATCTATGAAGGTCTCGGTCGATCCTAACACGGCGGCAGCCGGACGAACCGTACCAGGATTGCCCGCTACACATTGTGCCTGTGATGTCGTGTACAGCATCATTGGGCTACACGTTCCTACGGTCGCAGCACGGGCCATGTTATCGCTTAAAACATCAGTAATCATGAACGCCGACGCTGGACTTAAAACAGGTGTTCCCTGAATTCTCGCCTGAAAGAGTAAGTGCCCACTTGTATCTGTGATGTTCTCGATAGCATCGGGTGCAACGTGAACTCCCTGATTTGCTATTGTTCCATACGCAACCGTTGCGTTCAGGACATTCGCCTCTGTAACGCCCAGAGCCATCGAATAGCCCATTTGAGAGGCAGGCGGTGATGGTAAGCCGAGTGCGACGACTTTAGCAACGGTTGGCGCAATCTTTGTTCGCGTCAGCAATTGAATGGCTGGAATGTTATAGTCATTTTGTAAGGCAGTGCGATACGACATCAGCCCATGAAATTGTCGATCGTAGTTAACCGGGGTGTAGTCGCCCGGAAACGTTGTTCTTGTGTCATTCACCACGTCGCCCGGACTGATTCCCTGATCAAAAGCGGTTGCATAGACAAAGGGTTTGTAGGCGGAGCCAAGCTGACGACTATTCTGAGTTGCCACGTTATATGCTGCATTTTGTTGCTTATTAAGGCTTCCGATAAGTGCGCGGATAGAACCATCGTGATAGTCAAACACAACAATTGCGCTATCGGTGATATTCTTGGTATCCTTGACTTTCAGTATCTGTTGTTGTGCATTTGCATAGGCTTTGTTTTGTAAGTCCAGGTCGAGCGTGGTGGTGACACGTAGCCCCATCGTTGAAAGCTTTGCCGGTTCAACGTGCAAGTCCTGTGCGAGTTGCTGCAATGTATACTGGACAAAATCAGAGGTATGCTGATCGTTGCCAAATGTGAGCGTTTTTCTGCCATCGGTTTGATAGAAGAGCTTTCCGTGACGGTCTAGCAATTGCAGTGGACCCGTAACTGGAACTCCCTTGCGTACAGGCGATACTCCTTGATTCTGATGAAACAGGAGGAAGGAACTGACAATCAACACGAGACTGATGGCGACGGCGAGCAACATGCTGGCACGTTGTTTCCACCCCTTTTTCGTATTTATCGCAGTTGGTCGTTGCTGAAAATGAATAATGCGTGGAGGTGGTGGAGTTGCTGAACTTTGCAGGTTTCCGACCTCTGGATGCTGTTCGATAAGGCGTTCCCAGGTGCGTGCCATGATGCCTTCTTCTGAGCGATACAGTCTATCCAGTTCCCGTATGATATGTGTTTCCCCTGGCATAGATGGGTCCTGCTGTTCATGCGTCCGCACAACATGCTGAATCTGCTCTTCCACGTTTTCGGGTGTGATCTGTTCATGCTCAGGCTTCATAATCCCCCCTCGTTCTCGTCATATATGGTACGTAAGAAGTTAATCGCCCGCGAAAGGAGCCTACGAATCGCCATATCACTTTTCTGTAAGCGTTGTGCAATCTCTTTGGAAGATAATCCCTGCAAGAAACGGAGCCTAAGTGCTTCTTGTTGGGCGACAGGCAATTGTGAAATGTGGTACCACAATTCGGCATAGCGTTCTTGCCGTTCCACCTGGTATTCAGGTGCATAGGAGTCTTCAGCAGAGAGCATGGGCGCTGTCCGCTCTACGTTGAGAGTTTGACGATATGATTGACGCCGATAAAGATCGACCATCTTGTTGTGAGCGACACGTTGTAGCCAGGCAACTTGTTCCTGTTCTGGCAGAACAAGCAATCCTGGATTTTCAATCGCCGCCGTGAAGACTTCGTGCAAGAGATCTTCTGCATCCTGGGCACTTGTGCCTCGTTTGCCAAAATACCTCAGGAGCATGGGAGCATACTTTTGGAAGAGTCCTGCAATTGGCGATGTGTTGGAAAGATGTACATGTTGCATATGTTGCATCGTTTTCCTTCTAAAAATTTAGTCATTGCATGTAACTCATCGCATGAAGAAGACAAATGTGACGCTAAGAAGAGGTTCGCACAAAAAAGTCCTTCTGCACAAGCGACTCACCATTTGCTATGAAGGGCTTGCGCTCTCCTATGAGAAGTGGGTAAGATAAAAAGCACAACCATCGTCTACAAAAGGAGCATTTCACGGATGAATAGCACACTACTTTTCCCAGGCATCACACAGCAGAGTATCAAGACAGATCGCTTAGAGACTGCCTATCTGCAAGCGGGAACAGGAAGCACTTCACTCGTTCTCGTACATGGCAACACCTCTTCGTCTCTCTTCTATCAAGACTTCATGCTTGCATTAGCCGCGACTCATCGCTACACTATCTACGCGCCTGATCTGCGTGGCTTCGGTGACACCCAGGCTCTTCCCATAGACGCCAGACGGGGTGTGCGCGATTTTTCTGATGACCTCTTCGCCTTGACACAAGCTCTTGGATTGACAAGCTTCCATCTCTTAGGTTGGTCGATGGGCGGCAATGTCTGCATCCAGTTTGCCATCGACCACCCTGAACGGCTTCGCACCCTCACGTTGCAGTCTCCTGGCTCACCCTTTGGCTTTGGTGGTACAAAGGGAGCCGAGGGACTTCCTATCTGGCCCGATTTCGCCGGAAGTGGGGGGGGAACCGCTAATCCTGAGTTTGTGCAGCGCATCGGGCAGGGAGATCGTGGCAGTGAGCCGCTCTCGCCACGCACCGTTATGAACACTTTTTATTTCAAGCCGCCATTCCGTGTCGCCCAGGATCGCGAAGAGGTCTATGTTTCCTCCGTTCTCTCCAGTAAAGTGACCGAGGGCATCTATCCAGGGGACATGACGCCCTCGGATAATTGGCCTAACGTTGCTCCAGGAGTGCAGGGACCGAATAATGCCCTCTCTCCCAAATATCTGCATCAGGTAACACTCGCCTCTATCCAGCCGAAACCGCCTATCCTGTGGGTACGTGGAGCCGATGATCAGATTGTCTCAGATACCTCCCTCTTCGACCTCGGCTTGCTTGGGCAATTGGGTGCGGTTCCAGGCTGGCCGGGAGCAGACATCTACCCGCCACAACCGATGATCGCGCAGGTACGCACGGTGCTGACAGCCTATCAAACCAACGGTGGTGAGGTGCAGGAAGTTGTTCTCCTCGAATGTGGGCATTCGCCTCATATCGAAAAGCAAGATGATGTATTGAAGCTCTTAACCGACTTCGTGGAGAGTCATTAGCTACCTGATGGCAGATACTATTAAATGGAAAAGCTCAACTTGAATGATGGTGGCTGCGCTTGGTTATCTTCTCGGTTGTAGTGGCGCACACACCATGACGACACTATTAAATGCCACGATGGATGCTATGGTCCCGCAACTGTGTATATCGGCGTAGGTCAAGGAGCTGCTCTCTCCTCCATTTTCTTGTCTACTCGTACATCAAAGTGATCTAAGAAGTACCAAACTGTCGTAGTATTCAGTAAGAAGCGGTAGTTCCAAACCGAATGTGCGCCCCCCTTCAAAGAACTCTGCTGAACGTGTCAGTGAGTTTCTCAGGCACATAGCTTATGGAAATGGCGCTCCATGCGAATCCTACGTAGGTAGTAGATCAACATTGTAGTAACGAACGGCTAGCGCAAAAAGTTCTGTACAGGTCTTATGCAATAGCCACCTTGACACAGAAGGATGAACTCATCTTGAATACACCTGACAACATTTCTCAGCACACAACTCCTACTCGCTCGTCTTCGTCATTGACTGCTCGCCGCTCACGCAGAACACTCCTGAGAGGAGCAGCCGGTGCTGCTGGTCTTGCGGTAGCCGGTGCCGGTATCTTGTCTGTTAAACCCGCATACGCCAGAGTATTGCGTCCTAACGACGGGACAACAGTTCAACAAGATAACACTCAATACAGAACATCACAGCAAACGGCTGACTCAATTGTAAGCATCTTGACCGTTGCACGAACAGCCGAGCAATTAGCCGTGACGTTCTACACAAATGGAATCGCCAATGCAGACAAGCTGGGCATCACTGGCGATAACCTTGCTTACTTAAAGGCCGCACTTGTGGAGGAGCAGATTCACCAGCAGTTCTTTACCGCCAATGGTGGCACGTCACTTGCTGATACCTTCAGCTTCCCTCAGGGGCCACAGACGTTTACCGATCTCAAGACGTTTATTGCAACTCAGCAGCAGCTAGAGGGGGTGTTCGACTCAGCATTTCTTGCCGCAATCATGGAATTCGCACAGTTGGGTCGCCCTGACCTTGCACAGATTGCCGGACAGATTGCTACCGTCGAGTCCGAACATCGCGCATTGGGGCGTGTGATCGGTGGACTTGTACCAGCCGACAACTGGGCCTTTACTCCTGTGTTAGTCACCTCGGTTGGTGCAGCGCCAGCACTGGTTCAGAAAGCAGGCTACCTTAGCCCAATGTCTGGCAATAGTTACATGTATCAGCAGGTGGACACTTCCGGCGCAGGCGTCGAGCAGTTGAAACCCTTCTCTTTGAGTACTGGCACTGTTGTTGGCAACGGCTAGTCTATAAAACCGCCGCTCCTCTTTCTGCCCTTCATGCAAGCACACGCTTGGCTGAGGGACAGAAAGAGAAGCGCAGACACGGAGAAAGAAAGGAGAGAGGCTATGACGCAACACGCTGTTCTCACCCAGCGGCTCTGCACTGTTTGTGGAGCAACGGCGACGACTGATACGCAGCGTTTCTGCCCGCGTTGTGGTGCAAACATGGATGCGCTAAAGAGTCAACGTATCAAGGAAAAACAGGAGCGTGATGCAACTGTGCGACTCTCCTCACTGCAAACGCTTCCTGTTGTTAGTGAAAACGCAGTACAAGAGAGCGATGCTACCATACGGGTCTCTTTACCGCAAAAGATCTCTGTAAAAGCAGTAGCACCGCTCTCCTCTCAGCAACTTGAAACTCCCGCTTTACAAGAGACACTTGCCAAAATACATCAGACCAGCCACATTCCGTGGCAGAAACGCTCCAGGCAACCGCTTCTTGTAAAGGTCGGCTGTATCGTAGGTCTCGTACTTCTTCTTGCTATTCTGCTCTTTAGAGTGTTCGCTCAGAACAACGCCGTCCCTGCACAGCAGCAAGCGATTCAGAGCAAGGCACAACTCGATGCACTTCTTCAGCATGCTCGCGCTATTGGCGTCCCCGCCTTTTTTCTACAGCCCATTTTGACGCAGGAGCAACAGCTCGCTAGTTCATACACGCCTTTTGTCCTTTTCTCTCGTCAAGCGGGTACAGGATATTATCAACATCTCGCACAACGCTATCAGGCCTTATCCGCACAGGGAAATGGAACTATCGCCTCTGTCACACAGCAGTTTCAGGTGCAGGCACAACAGGATATGCAAACATTTCAGACGGCGCTTTCTGCGGGGAGTACACAGAAACTCGGCAGAAATCAGTCCTTCTCAGAGCAGTTCAGCCAGGATCAGTTCTTGCTCTCGTCAGCGCATACACCTGGCGAATATGCGGCTCTCAGTACGAGTATACGTCAATCGCTCCAAATGTTGAGTGTTATGGCAACAACGTATGCTCAACTCACTGATTTTCATGAGACGTTGGTAAGAATGAGAGATGCACACCTCGATGTGGCCGCGATGCAATTGCAGTATGACAACGATATGCAACTCTTTACTCATGCGATGCACGCCGATGACTTTACAAATCTGGACACGCAAATTGACGTACAGTACCAACAAACAGTCGTCACGTCGATTCAAGCGTTTCCGTATGTCAGCATCACAAAGTTGAATGAATTGCAGACACAAATCCATCTTTTACAAATCTATGGAATTGGCACAACTGCCTATCAACAACGACTCAATGCCGACCAACTTGCTGTGGGAAGTGCAAAGACGGTGTACGACGAACTAGGATTTTTCAAGCAAATTGATGGAGATATCGCCTCTCTTCAAGGAGATCTTGTACGTGGAAACGCGCACTATCAAGTGAAGCAATTTCAGCAGGAGGTGGAGAGTTGGGCAAAAGCACATCCCTACAACGATGCGTATGATGGTCGTGTGTATGCTCTTGATAACGGATATATGAATGCTGGTATTGGTGCAGCATTGGAGAGTGATCTTGCAGGTGCTGCTACAACGGCAGGTTTTGAGGCTGTGATTGCTGAGGCAAACAACGCGATCTTCAATCTCCACCTCTTCGAGGCAGACGACAAAGACTCGACGCCATACAATCAGGTCCATGCAACGGATACACAGATGTTGAGGCACTACAGTCTTTCGCAGAAACAGGTCCTTATTGTCTCGCTTGCTGAACAAGCAATGCGTGTGTACCAGAATGGCTCACTAGTGAATTCGTATCACGTCACAACAGGTCGTCAAGAATTGCCGTCGCTCCCTGGCGTGTGGTCAGTGCTGGACCGTAGATCGCCAGTCATCTTTACAGCAGCAGAACCAAAGGGTTCGCCATTCTGGTTTCCAGATACGCCCATCAGCTATGCCATTCTGTATCACTTTGGCGGTTACTTCGTCCACGACGCTCCCTGGCGTGCGAACTTCGGTCCCGGCACCCAATTCCCACACCAGGATGCAAGCGGCACAACAGCATATAACTTCGATGGCAGCCATGGCTGTATCAACCTTCAAGAAAGCGATGCGGACTGGGTCTACCATCATACCGATTGGAATACAGCAATCGTCATCTACTAAACTAAACCTTATCCATTGAGTAGACAAAAGATAAAAGGTAAAGTCAGAGTCCAAATAAGCCCTCTTGCCAGTCGATCAGGTTTCGACCATTTCAGTAGAATCGGTTCGTGCTTTTTCTTGTAAAAGAAGCTGCACACGAAATAGTCGCAAACCTTCTCGTAACCTCTGTGCAAAAATAGTTTGCACAGCATAAATGAGAGGATGATATTTTGACCGTTCTTCATCAGAGATAATGGTAAAAGGATGCACTATTTCACGTCGATAAAGCTCACTTTCAGGATACGTCGCGAGATTGGAATCCCAACGTGTCCCTTTTGCCAGCGGATGTTCAACACATTGCATGCGACCATTAAGGCGAAACGCATAACAGTTCGAGTTACTAAACATATCTATCACTGGCATCCCAACAAAATATTCAGCAGCATGAGTCAAAAAGGTATCAGGACCGATCACGCCACGTGCATGTTTTAGGAAAGCAAGAATATAGGCAACATCTTCTCCAATAAGTATCTCATGATAAGGAATATCTTTTTGCCGTGCAATATCCAAAAATTGCTCCGATCCAGGTCGCTCACTGTTCTGATTTTTGATAAGCAAGACACCTATATTTCTCTTTTTGCAAACATCGGCAATTTCCTCGAGTATGAATAAAAAAAGGTTCGCTGTAAGTTGTTTCGACTCGATAGTACCACGTTCAATGATACAGATGTAACCCTGTTCAAAACCGTGTTGCGTTGCTAGTGTGTCAAACGTATCGCGCCACGAAGAGGACATGAGCGTGTAGGAAAACAGATACTGCTCCAGCCGACTCGTAAGTTGATCAATAGTATCTCGCTGCCGGTCAGTATATACTTTTATACCCAGGATATGGGATAACGATCGTTGCATTGCCCTTCTAAAATTAGTAGCTGATGGCGATACGCCTTCTGGATCAGCATAGGGAGAGGTATTGAGAAAACTGATCGTCCCAAAAACAATGTCTTTGTCCTGTTTTACCTGTTTAACTTTATCTGGATCGAGGTCACGAGTACCAAGCGATAAAACAATGCCTCCTTGATCTGCACCAGAGGTGGAGAACTCTCTGTCTTCCCAGTTGTTTCGTTTCTCTATAGTAGGATAAGCTAAACGCTGCAAACTCTCCAGGTACAGGTCCATATCCTGCGTTTCAATCGAGTACACTTCGATACGCTCATCATCATCAAAGAGATATTGAATCAACGGGGCAAGTTTGGCCGGCACAGTCAGCCGAAGTGGACTACATATACGAAGTTGCTTAAACGTAGAGGCAATATCCTGGATGGCGGGTAGTGCCAGGAAAATATCTCCCAGGCCCATCTTTTGCAGAGCAAATACAATGGGGAGATGTTTTTTGAGCCGTACAATTGCCTCTGCCGCATCTTTCCGTAGGGAAAGAAGAACATTCCCTTGTTCCAGAGAGGTTAATTTTTCATCCTCCTGTATCCTTGTCCGAATACCACCAAAGAATAAAAGAAGGTGCTCAGTCGTAAGCACGTACCGATACAGATCCTGTGCATAGCCCTCAAAGAGAGCAGGATATTCTGGTAGAACATTCAGTAAAATCCATCGAAGAATATTCTCTTTTTCGCTTTTTCTCGAACTGATAGAGGAAGAACCAGGACATGTGCAAAAATAGCTCATAGCAGTGTAGAATCGCTTCTCAAGCCAATTGAGATACTTCCACAATGGAAGAAAATGACGAGGACTGCTTTTGTAACCCCATTTTTGTGTATTTTTAAGGCAAATTTTAGAACAGAAGTGCGCTATGAGAGATTTTTACAGTCATTCTAGTCCTACCTCTTCTTCACCCAAAAGGCTGCCCAAATGTTTTTGGGGCGAAGATGCGACAATCCTCGCACGTTGACACTCTGTGAAGCACAGCATGGTACAAATTTCAGTATCTCAAAGGGAGCCAATTTACAGAATGTTGGTAGAAGAAATCAGATGGAGAGTAGTTTCTTCAGGCTCTGAATGGTCGATTCCTATGTTTCACCACTACAGTCGCACTTCTCAACCCAGCGATAAAAACGCCTAAGAAGAAGCAAAAAGCTTCATGTCCTTCCTTTTCACAATGTGGCACTCTGGAAGAGTAACGTCACCATCCGAGTAGTCCAT